>Ga0187887_10000105_pt1 | contig 83994 bp, 78 predicted proteins | sample June2016WEW_7_10_FD_132977 | JGI IMG/M metagenome (GOLD analysis project Ga0187887, IMG submission 132977) | Peatland microbial communities from SPRUCE experiment site at the Marcell Experimental Forest, Minnesota, USA - June2016WEW_7_10 | ecosystem: Environmental > Terrestrial > Soil >... | reverse complement strand
TCTTGGCAGCTTGCGGCTGCGGCGCTTCGTTTTCTTCCGGATGCATCACTTTTTCGGCTTCCACGGGCACGACTTTCGCCTCCTTGGCGTCTTTCTTAGCTTTGCTCTTCGCATTCACGGCCCCGTCCCCCGCTGCGGCGGCGTCCTGCTGCGGAAGAGCCTCGGCCAAGTTTGGCGCGTGCGTGTGTTTGTTCTCCACCGTCGCCTCTGCCGTCGGAGGCGCCGACTTCGCATGCTTCGTCGGTCCTGCCGGCGGGGTGGATAGAGCCGCCGATGGCGATGCCGGGGCGGGAGCTTCTTCGAGCGAGCCGCCCTGCTGCACTCTGGTCAGCATCTTGATCAGTGCTTCGTCGTTGCGCTCGCCCTCGTTGCCGATTGCCTCAATGCTCTGCATCATCTGGCGTACCGCATCCACCATGCGCAGCAGCGCCGTCGTGATATCCGGATTCAGCAGTAGTTCCAGGTCGCGCAGGCGGCTTAGCAGGTTTTCGCCGACGTGCGCCACGGCTTCCAGCTTCGTGAACCCCAGGAATCCGCAGGTGCCCTTGATCGTGTGAATCGTGCGGAATACGCTCGCCAGAGTGGCGCGGTTCTGCGGATCTTTCTCTAGCTGCACCAGTTCGCGGTCCAGCGTATCTAGATTCTCGTTACCCTCTACGAGAAACTCGCGAACAATCTCATCGCTCATGAGCTTTTGGCCTCGGGATAGGGCTGCAATTCACGAGCACGCGGGGCTGCCACAACCGAACTGCTGGGAGGCAATCGCGCGCCCGCGCGCCGTCAACTGCTGCCAAATTTATTGAGTAAATAGGTGTCACTCGCGACGGATGCACGCTGATTCCCAGAACGGCGGTGCACCACTTCGGCACGTTCTCGAAACGCGTCCAACCCGGCGTGGCTTTCGTCGCAATCTCTGCTGATAACAACCTTACTATCGGCAACCTCTTTTCCTTTCTTGAGTCAACTTTGGCACAGTCCGGCACACTCCTGCGTCTGCGCAAAGTGTCGTCGGTACACACTCGTGCTGATACCTTAGTTGCGCGAGTTGCTTCCGCGTTCCGGGATCGCCGCCAGCAAAGGGAACATCAGATTCTATGGAGGTTTGCTCTTCGCGTTATTTTTAGTCGGCTGGGGATTGGCGTTTCTGTGGGGTCCGATCGGAGATAAGTTCGCCGGCGTGCGCACGCCTATGCTCACCATCCTGCAGATGGGCTCGCACCTCCGCGGATAAGACTAAATTGGCGAATGGCGTCCCTGCAGAATCAACTCTTCCGCCATGCGGCGCGCTTCGGGCAGCGTCTGTGCCGCTTGGCGGTCGATTTCCGCAGGCAAATCGCGCTGGATCTTGGCGAGCTCCTCGTCAAATATGCGCGTAACGAGTGTGGTGCTGTGCTCCACCGGCTGGCCATCGTCGCCCGGCACCTTCACTTTGTGCAGCACGCGCTGCGCAATCATCAGCCGGTAAATGCGGTCCGTTGCCAGATCTTCCATGTAGCCGTCGAGCAAACTCGCGCCGTTTCCGTTGAGCACACCGTTGCGATAACGAATTGCGATGCGCACCGCCGCGCGCGTCCCCGCCAAAGTTGTTACGCCGACGCCTTTCGGGATTGGCCGCAGATCTGGGTGCGAATTTGGCAGTTTCGGCCGTCGCGCAACTTGATTAGGAAACGGGAATTGCGCCACCGCGATCTCGTTCTGATCGGGATGCCCTGTCCAGGCACCATCCATCAGGCAATTGGCTTCGTTCTGTTTGTCTTGTTTCAGCGCTTTCAACGCACGGTCGTTCAATTCCGCGTCCGCGCGGCTGGGAAAAAGCGCCGTCATTCCGCCGATGGCAAGCGCACCGTGCTTGTGGCAGATTTCCGGCATCAGCGTGCGGAAATTCTGAAAGAAAGGCACGTCGTGCGGAATCGAATTGCGATCCGGCAGTATCCAATTGGAATCCTCGAGCATGAAATGAATCAGCGAGGCCATGTAATCCCAGCGCCCCAGGTTCAATCCCAGGCAATGCTCGCGCAGATTGAAAAGAAACTCTTCCATCTGATACGCCAGAGGGTGCGCTTCCACCAGCGCCATGCATTTGATGTAATCCTTGGGCAGCCCCTTGGCACGGGCCAAGGCCTGAAACAAATCGCGCCACCAGAAAGCTTCCTCGGCGGATTCACTCTTCGGGATGTACACGGAGAAGTTGTGCGGCAACGATGCCGGCTCGATCTGGTGCCAGATCAGCGCCAGATCGAACAGCGAAGCGGATATGATCTCGTTCTCGATCACTCCGCCCTGGCTGATATGCAGCCCGCGCGGGCGTACCCAGGTGACGGTTTTAGAGCGCTGCACCGTGACTTTCTTGCCGCGTTTCTTATCGTCGTAGCTCAGCTCGTAGTTGTAAGCCGCCACGGTATTTTTCACTGCCAGCAGGATGTGTTCCCAAGTGTTGGCTGTGGAATCTTCCAGGTCAAGCATCACGGCCGGCGACCCGGAGTTCAGCAATTTCACGGTGAGTTCCGCGTCGTCCGCCGGACCCGTCATTTGATTGCGCTGGTCCGCGCACCACTCCGGCAAATCGATTCGCCAGTCCGAAGTCGTGGCCTCGGAGGCCGGTAAATAATTCGGCGGTTGCCCGCGATGCGACAATTCCAGCGCGTCCGCGCGTTTCGCGGCTAGCTTCTGCTGCCACGGCGTGAATTGTCTGTGCAGAGGCAGAAGAAAATCAAAGAATCCTCTGGGCAGGTCCGTTCGGGGATTCAAATTACTTGGCGCGTAATTCATTGCTGGCTACTCGCTGCATTCGGAAAGCGTTTCCCATTGATCATGGCGTTTTTGCTCCGCTCTTGCGACATGATGGCAGGGCGCGTATGCCCAGTCAAATATCTGGGACCGCAACTTACTTCCGAGACTCATGGTCTTAAGCCGAACGGGGCCTCTTGCGAGAGATGTTCTCCAGGGTTGTAATCAGCTCAGAGCCCAGATTGGACTTCGGCAGGCAATGTTCCACTTGGAACGAGTCAGCGAGTTGCCGCATCAGCCTCGGATCCTGCGCGCTCATGAGTACGATCGCCGCGGCGGGGATGGCATCTCGCAATTTCGTTGCCAGTACACTGCCATGAATTTGAGGAAGCGACAGATCCAATAAAATAACGTCCGGTATCGCCTCAGCGGCTCGCTCAACCGCGTCATCGCCATCGACCACTTCGCCGCACACGAGCCATTTATTCGGGTCGGAACGCAGAAGCGACTTGATCGCTTCGCGTACAGGGTCCGAATCATCTACGATGAAAATGCGAAGCGTCATGGTCGGTTTCTGCGGCAGGCTTCGGTCAAGTTGCTCGTCGAAAGGCCATACAGTAAAAACTGTATTGAATATTTTCCGCTGAGAGTCAAAAACCAACTCCCCCTAGCCGTCGAACTGAAATATACTTCGTATTATCTGGAAACGAAAGAGCGCGTTGCTTTTCGTTTCGCCCTAAAGGATCGCTGCGGTGCCCTCATTGCGTGTGCTGTTGGTTGACGATCATGAACCCATCAGAAGGGGGATTCGGCAGCTTCTCTGCTCCCGTGAGAATTGGAGTGTCTGCGGCGAAGCCGCGGACGGAATCGACGCGATTGAAAAAACCAGGCATCTTGCGCCCGACGTCGTTCTTATGGATATTTCGATGCCTCGCATGGATGGGTTGGAGGCAACGCGAAACATTCTGCGCGAGTTTCCTGACTGCAAAATCGTAATCATCACTCAAAATGACCCTTCTGTGGCTCGAAGCCAGGCTGCATCCGTGGGTGCGAAGGCTGTTGTCCCAAAGTCCCAGCTCGCACAAGATTTACTCAGCACCATGGAACGAGTGGCGGGAAATCGGCATTCCGAAACCACTCAGCGGCTCCATAAGCACGCTTCCGCCAACGCTAAGGAACTTACTGAAGGCGGGGGAACGCTTGGTGAACTAATTCACGAGGTCGATTGGGCCAATACACCTCTGGGTCCAATCGACGTTTGGCCCCAAAGTTTGAAAACTGTCGTTCGCGTGATGCTGACCTCTCGTTTTGCGATGTGGATGGGCTGGGGACCAGAACTCACTTTTTTTTACAACGACGCATATGCGCGAATGTCACTGGGCAAGAAGCACCCGTGGGCATTGGGGAAGCCTTCTCAGCAGGTGTGGCCGGAAATCTGGAATGACATCGGCCCGCGCATTCAGCAGGTTCTAGACAGCGGCGAAGCAACATGGGACGAGGCCCTGCTTCTATTCCTGGAAAGAAGTGGATACCGCGAAGAAACCTATCACACATTCTCATATAGCCCCTTGAGTGACGACGATGACCGAGTCGCCGGTCATTTTTGTGTGGTAACTGAAGAAACGGAGCGGGTGATCGGCGAACGGCGCCTGAGCACACTCCGTTCGCTGGCTGCCGAGCTCAACAAGACAATTACAGAAACGGAAGTGTGTCAATCCATTGTCCGCTCGCTTAGCGAAAATCAAAAGGATCTCCCGTTTTCGCTCACATATTTGTTTGCTGAAGATGGAAAGCAAGCCTGCCTCGCCTGCCAAACGGGCATCGAACCGGGCCACGCGGTCGCACCTGGTCGCATTGCAGTTGATGGACAGGATAATCGCTGGCCAGTCAGTGAAGTACTCAAGTCCAAGAGGTCAGTCACGATCGAATTGTTGCCTGAGAGGTTCCCGTCGCTTCCCTCCGGCTTCTGGGACACGGCGCCGTCGAAGGCGCTTTTAGTTCCCATCACCAGCGCAGGCCAAGAGAACCCCGCAGGAGTTCTAATTGCCGCGCTCAACCCCTATCGGCAACTCGATGCCAGCTATAAAGGATTCATCGAACTGGTAGCGGGTCAAATCGCCGCCAGCATCGCGAATGCACGCGCCTACGACGCAGAAAGAAAAAGGGCAGAAGCCCTCTCGGAAATCGACCGCGCCAAGACGCTTTTCTTTAGCAACGTCAGCCATGAATTTCGTACTCCGCTAACATTGATGCTCGGTCCTCTTCAGGATCTGCTCGCCCGTAGTCAAACTCATCTTTCGCCCACGGCAAAAGAGCAATTGGAACTTGCCAATCGCAACGGGGCACGCCTGTTGCGATTGGTAAATACCCTGCTCGATTTTTCGCGCATCGAAGCCGGTCGCGTCCACGCTGTTTACCAGGCCACGGATCTCGCGGCTTTCACCGCAGATCTCGCAAGCGTTTTTCGCTCCGCCACCGAGCGCGCCGGTTTAAAACTGCTGGTCAATTGCCAAGCTCCCACTGAACTCGCGTATGTGGATCGGGACATGTGGGAGAAGATTGTCCTTAATTTGGTCTCCAACGCATTCAAGTTCACCTTTGAAGGCGAGATTGAAGTTAGCCTGCAACAGGTAGCGCGTAGCGCTGAACTTTCTGTTCGCGATTCGGGCGTCGGAATTCCCGCTGAGGAAATCCCTCGCCTGTTCGATCGCTTCCACCGCGTCGCCAATGTTCGCAGCCGCACCCATGAGGGCAGCGGCATAGGTCTCGCCCTGGTGCACGAGCTTGTCAAGCTGCATGGCGGTTTCATCCGAGTCGAAAGCGTGCCTGCCCAAGGCAGCAGATTCATCGTAAGCATCCCGCTGGGACAAGATCATTTGGCTTCTGGTCAGGTCGGCGGGGATCGCCATCTCTCTTCCACTGCCACAGGTGCCGCGCCATTTGTTGAAGAAGCTTTGCGCTGGCTGCCCGAAGCTGGACCGATTGATTCTTCTTCGCAGATCGCGCCGGATTACGAACTGATGGCTGTGCCTGCTCCGTCGTCTTCCGACCATCCCGGTAGGTCTCGAGTGCTGATCGCCGACGACAACGCCGATATGCGTCTGTACCTTATGCGGCTGCTGGCCGAGCGCTTCGAAGTGCAAGCCGTTGCCAATGGCCGCGCGGCGCTGGACGCCATCAACCAAAGCGCGCCCGATCTCGTGCTGTGCGACGTGATGATGCCCGAACTCGATGGCTTTGGGCTATTGCGCGAGTTACGCGCTCACGCTGCCACCAGAACCCTTCCCTTCATTCTTCTCTCCGCCAGGGCTGGCGAGGAATCCCGTGTCGAAGGTCTTGACGCTGGCGCGGATGATTATCTTGTAAAGCCGTTCAGCGCCCGCGAATTAATTGCTCGCGTTCAAACTCATTTGCAATTGGCCGAGGTTCGTAACGAAGCAGACAAGGCCATTCGCGAGAGCGAAAGCAAACTTCAACTCTCGCTCAAGGCTTCCACAATGGGCGCGTTCTCTTGGCATCCAGACGACGATAGCTGTGAAGCGGACCGGAGAGTTCTGCAAATTTTCGGACTGTCGTCCACGACGGAGTTGACGCTTGCTGCAGCTCTCAGCACCATGATCCATCCCGAGGATCGAGAGCGATATGCCCAAGGCGTCGCAAAGTCGTTGCGTCCTGACGGAGATGGCAAGCTGGAGCAAGAAATCCGTATTCGACGCCGCGACGGTGAGGAACGCTGGATTTCGGTAACCGCTCAAGTGCATTTTCCGGACGGCCGTAAAGCCGATCGGATGATCGGTCTGATCGGCGATATTACGGAAAGAAAGCGCACAGAAATTGCCTTGCGCGAAAGTGAAGAACGGCAAGCCTTCCTGCTCACTCTGAGCGATGCCTTGCGCCCGCTGGCCGACGCGATTGAGATTCAAGAGACTGCGGCCCGCATCGTCTGCGCGCACCTGAAGGCCAGTCGTGTCGGATACGCCGAGGATCAAGGCGACGGTAAGACGGTGACCATTACGCGACAGTTCGCCGACGATGTCCCTCCGGTCGAGGGTACATACCGAAATCGTGACTACGGTGAAATGCTCCTGAAAGAATTGCGTGCGGGACGCACCGTCGTCCGCAACGATCTCGCAAACGATCCGACTCTCACGGACGATGAGAAGGCCACGGACGCGGTCCTGCAATTGGGCGCCGCCGTCAAGATCCCGGTTGTGAAGGCGGGCCGTTTAGTCGCCGTATTGTTTGTGCATTACAAGCAGGCACACCAATTTTCGAGCCTGGAACTGGCATTGCTTGTTGAAGTCGCGGAGCGGATTTGGGCTGCCATCGAACGAGCAAAGATTGAAGCCAAATTGCGAGACAGCGAAGAGCGCTTCCGCAAGCTTGCGGAAACTCTTGAGTCTGAAGTGCGGGCGCGCACCCAGGAACTCGAAGAGCGCAACGCGGAAGTGTTGCTCCAGGCCGAAACAGTTCAGACTTTGTCCAGCAGTCTGATGCATGTCCAGGACGACGAACGCCGGCACATTGCAAGGGAGCTGCACGACAGCGCCGGCCAAACGCTCACCGTCCTAGGCATGAACCTGGCAACGGTTTCGCAGCTTGCCGGCGCGGGCGATCCGCGGTTGCGAGAACGGGTTTCAGAAGCGCAGAAGGCCGTTGACCAATTGACGCAGGAGATTCGCACCGCGTCGTACCTGCTGCATCCCCCCTTGCTGGACGAGATCGGCGTGTCGGCCGCTCTCAAGTGGTACGTGGAAGGCTTAGCTGAACGCAGTGGCCTGAAGATAAGCTTGGATCTGCCTGAAGATCTGGGGCGGTTCTCTCGCGATGCCGAACTCGTCGTTTTTCGCGTAGTGCAGGAATGCCTCACCAACATCCATCGCCACTCGGGAAGCAGGACCGCAGCCATTAGACTGGCACTTTCCGATGGCGTCGTTGCGGTCGAGGTTCAGGATACCGGCAGTGGAATGTCGCCTGAAAAAATCACTGAGATTGAATCCAGTGCTTCGGGAGTCGGAGTTCGCGGCATGCGCGAGCGAGTTCGGCAATTAGGAGGTAGGATCCGCATTCACTCCGACGGTCGTGGCACCACGGTTTCTATAACCCTGCCTGTAACCGCCGCTCCTGCGGCAGCGACTCGGCAGCGAACTCTGGAAGCGACTACTTGATCCGGTGCGTCCGGAAAGATTGATTTCTTCCAGCCAATAACCCACCTGATTCGTGCGCGCAGACGGGCAGCCTGCCTGCCGCGGCTCGTGTAAAATACCACTGCGTCTTGAGGCCGCCCTTTTGAAATGATTCTACAAGGCTATTTTCGAATCCTGAACTTCTTTGATATCGCCGAAGCGATCGAGCTCGATAAGTTGCGCGCCCTGCTCGGTCCAGAGGCCGCTCCGCGCCCCGCTGCATTCCGCCACCGTACGCCTGAATATTCTCAAGTTCAGCAGGCTCCGATCGTTGAATCGCTGGGATCCATCACGCTTCTGACGAACGAGAAATTGGACGCTCGAATTAAATACTACTGGTTTGGTGTCGCGGCTGTCGAACTTACTGCCGTGTTCGAATGCGACTTCGACAGTTTATGCACGCGCTCATTCCGTTGGATGAACGCTCCCGAAGTCGAAGAGGCCGCGGAAAAGCTGCTGCGCGAACAACTAGCTCGCTTCGGCCCCGCGCTCGTCAGGCCATCGCCAAAATGGCTCGATGAAGACTACTTGATCATCGACGTGGAAACAGCGAAACGTCGCGACGGTCATTCGGCGAGCGCCGCTGAGCTGCTCGATTCCTGTTCCGATCAGATCGCCAAACTGGTCCGGGGCGAAGTCGTCTCGCTCTCGACTGCCGAGCGCGATGAGATCGTACGCTCGGCTCTTTCTTATTACCCGGATGACCTGGTGGTTGTTGGCTGGGCGGCCGCGCTTGTCTACGATCGACCCGAGGCCACGCCGGCCGTCATAGAAATTCTCGAGTACGCGAACACCCAGTTGCTTGAATTCCGTTACTACGACGATCTGCTGACCAACCTGCTCTCGCAAGTCTACAGTTCTCTCGAAGGCCACGAGAGCTTTTGGTCCCGCTGGCGATTGTCCCGTCGCGCAGGCCGCTTAAATCGAATCCGCCTGGACATCATGGACTTGGCGGAGAGAACTGAATACGCGGTGAAATTCATCAGCGACACGTATTACGCCCGAGTCTACAACGTTGGCGCGGCGAAAATTGGTGTCACCGATTATAAGACTCTGGTCGGTGAGAAGTTGAAAACCGCGGGAGAGCTTTACGAGTTTATGGTGGATCAGTTCAACGAACGCCGCATGTTCGCGCTGGAAGTCGTCGTCGCCATCCTCGTGCTGCTCGATGTGATCGCCTTGTTCCGAGGTAAGTGAGCTTTTCTAGTGCCGCCGCCGGCAGGCTGCGCGCGAAGCGCCTCTACGGCTTCCTCGCGTCAACGCTGGCATACGGAAGATATGGCACGAAGCCGTGCGTCTTGGTGCGCAGCCGATACACCGATGTCGTGGCGGTGATGTACAGCGTGCCATAGTCGCGATCTCCCCAGTTAAGATTGGCCGGCTGCTCCGGCATGACGATGTTTCCCAGATGCCGGCCCGCTTTGTCCCACACCCATATGCCACGCGGTCCCGTAACAAAAAGATTGCCTCGCGCATCAACCTTCATGCCATCAGGCACGCCGTCGTCTTTACCCCCCGGCTCTTCTCCGAAAACCCTTCCATTCGAAATCGTTCCGTCCATGTGGAAGTCATACACACGAATATTTCGCTGTTCGCTGTCGTCCACGTAGAAATGTTTGCCATCAGGCGAGAAAGCCAGGCCGTTCGGCTGCGTCAGTTCGCGGGTCAGCAGCGTCATGTCTGTGCCGTCTTGGCCGTAGCGATACACGCCTTGAAAGGGAATCTCCTGCGTCTGCCCTGGCGGCAGATCGAGTGTGGGGTCGGTAAAATAAAATGCGCCGTCCGGACCGACGACGATGTCATTGGGACTATTGAAGCGCTTGCCCTGGTAACGATCGACGAGCACGGTGTATTGTCCGCTCCCACGCGAGACAGAGATCACGGCTCGCAGCACGCTGGCACAATCAATTAAGTTGCCGTTACGTTCGAGTGTGTTGCCATCGGGATCGCCCAGATCGATCCAGCTTTTCCTCGAACCGTCCAGCTGCACTTTGTAGATCTTGTTGACGGTCTCATCGCTGACCCACAAAAAACCGCCCGGATCCCACACCGGCCCCTCCGTGAAGCCAAACCCCGTCGCGATCGTCTCGAGCTTCGTGCCCGGCGCAATCAGCTTTGAAAATTTCGGCGAAAGAGGTTCCAAACGAAACGAAGGCTTCGACTGCGCGGCGTAAACTTGGCCGATAACGATCCCGGCAGCGACCAAACAAACGGCCGTGACCCCGAATCTCTTCAACTCTGGCATAGGCCCTCACGGAAATCCGTGCTCGCTCTCGGTCGTCGGCCGCCGTTATCCAGCCTGGCGGGTACAGCCAATTCTTGGAGCGACTACAGAGTGTAATGGATGGCCCTAGGTTGCAAGCTCTCTTAGCTTACATACTGCGCTTCGCCCAACGGCGCAATGCGTACCGAAGCTACAGTCGCGTGAGGTGCCCCAATGACACAGACTCAAATGGCAGTTCTTTTAGTCGCGATAATCGCGGTCGTGATTGTTGCGGCCGTCCTGATCGTTTTGCGACGCCGCAGCGCAAAACTGCGCGCCCAATTTGGCCCGGAGTACGATCGCGTCGTCGCCGAAAAAGGCAATCGCTTCAAGGCCGAGGCCCAACTCGAAAGCGTCGAAAAACGAGTGCGCAGATATTCGCTCAAGACGCTAACCCCGGTTGATCGCGACCGGTTTCAACAATCATGGCGCCAGATTCAGGCGACATTCGTAGATGATCCCGGCCGCGCACTCTCGGAAGCGGACCAACTTTTAGCTAGCGTCATGCTCGCTTCCGGCTATCCGCCTAGCGATTTTGAAAACCGCGCCACGGACATTTCTGTTGACCACGCGACGGTGGTCGAGCATTACCGCGCCGGACACGATACTGCGGTGCTCCACTCCCAACGCCAAGCCACCACCGAAGATCTCCGCAAGGCCATGCTTCATTACCGTGCCTTGTTCGACGAATTAATGGGAGAAGAGCAGGTCCCGCTGCGCGCGCGTGTCGCGGGTCGCGCTTAAACCGATCCGCGCAATACAGCGAATCAAATACTTATTAGATTTCCCAAAGCCTGAAATAAAGGAGGTTCTTCATGACCGAATATCTCGGCAAGCATCCCGGACTCGTATCCGAACCGGCGAAAATCGTAGACCCGAACTCCAGCGAAACAGAAACGATTACCGAACGAGCGCTCGGACCTAATTCCGTGACGCAACCTTTGATCGTCCCGCCCCCCGCAAGCGTCGCCCCGGCGAACCCTGCGAGCACCTCGGGTACAGCAGCCGCCGCGCGCGCACGCGAACAAGAGAGGGTCGCTCTGTTTGTAGCGAGCGAAGCGAACGAGCTGCGTGCCCATTGGGATGGCATTCAGGTGGGATTTGTTGACGAACCACGTAAGTCCGTGCAAGACGCAGACGCGCTCGTTTCAGCCGCAATCAAACGGCTCGCGGAGATCTTCGCCGCTGAGCGCCAAAAACTGGAACAACAGTGGGACCGCAGCGAGAATGTTTCAACCGAGGATCTGCGTCTCGCGTTGCAACGATACCGTTCCTTCTTCGCTCGGCTTCTCGCGATCTGACGGCGCCAACTGAGAACGACGCGTTCTCGTAACACCCGAAAAGTCAAAAAATATGGCGGAAGCGTGTGGGAGTCGAACCCACCATTCTGGCCGCGAAGGTCAGAATCAATGGCTTTGAAGGCCACGAGGACCACCGGGCCCCTGGCGCCTCCGTCACTGGATTATAGGGTTGTAACCGTGCGGCTTCAACTTTCGTGCGGCTTCAAGTGCGTGCAGCGTTGGAGGCAAACTTCTTCCGCGCCAGGTCCAGCAATTTTGCATCGGTGCACACTTCGTAGTACGCGCGAGGGCCCTGCGCCCCCACTTTCGCACCGGGCAGCAGTTGGTGCACGAACCCCTTGCGCACCACCACCGGTTCCAGCGATTCCCCCAACGGAACTTCGCCGAAATAAAGTTGTACGCGCTCTTTCCCCCACGGCATCGGAAAAGTTCCGCCCATCGGCGACATCGAAATCTCGGCGCTGAGCTTCTGAAATCCCTCTTCATTCAACTCAATGCCGTTCAAGTTGTAGCGGACCAGCAATTCCTCGCCCTCATCTTCCGCCGCATCTTCCATCAACGGCTGCAGCACAAACACATTAAACGGCGAAGGATTATCCTTGAACAATCGCTTCGTAATTTTCGTGCAGCTCGACAAACGATCCGACAAATTCAAGGCCCGCGAAATCATAATCTTCGAATCGCCATCCATCCACAACGACGGCGCCGAATCCTGAAACGCCAAGCCGATTCCGATCTCCAGCGGCGGCAGCTCCGTCGTTTTCGTCCGCGCGTTATAGGCCGACGTCACCGCCAGAATTTCCCGCGCCAAAATGCAAGCCCGCGCCACCGCCCGCGTGGTCGCTCGAGTCGATTCGGTCTCATAGATCGCCAGAATAATCGCGTCGCCTTCGATGAACACCGTCGCCGCGCCATATCGCTCCAGCATGCGCTTCACCGGCTCGTGCAAATTCATGCTGAAATGCGAAGCCGGATTCATGCCCTTCGCTAGCAAATCCTTGGTGATGCCCGTCGATCCGCGCACGTCCGCCTTGATCACGGTGTGATTGATAACCGGATCGTCGGTCGGCCGCCCTTCATCCGCGTGCAAAAATTCGTACAAACTCTTGTTCACGCGTGAAAGGTCGCGCGCTCGCTCCGAACGCACCAGGTTGATCCGCTCCAGCCACGCCGCCACGTGCTGATAATTCCGCCGGTCGCGCCGCAAACGCATGAAATCCTCGGCGAATTGCAGCGTGAATGAAAGTTGCTCCTCGTGCGTGCGCCGCCGGATGGCCCGCGCCGCATCCTCCAGCCGCTTCATCGAAATCTTACGCGCCGGAAATTGCTCCAGAATCGTTTCCACGCGTTTGGCTTCGTCGCGATTTACCAGCGCCTTTTTCAGCGCCTGCAAGTGAATCGGCGGGCAGTAATCGGCGTAAATACGCCGCAATTCGTACCCCGCCAGCATGTGGAACAGTAGGTCGCGCTCCTCCAGCCGGTGCATCCACTCTTCCAGCAGTTGCGCGCGCGTTTCCGCATCGGCCTCGCCTTCGCCCGCGGGCGCCGATGCATCGAACAACCGCCGCGCATTCTGCGGCTGGTTCAAATAATCGCCCAGGCGGCTGCGGTACTCCTCGATCAGGAAATCCATCCGCTGCTTGGCCGCGTCAATCTGCGGACCCAGCTCTTCGAGCGCTTTCTCACTGTGGCTGAATTTCTTGCGCAGCGCCTCCAACTCCGCTCGCGATTCCGCGCTCGCTCCGCCCTTGCGCTTGAAAATCGAAGGAAAAAGCCCGTCGCCCTCGCCCGCGCGTCCCGTGGCCTCTTCCAACTCCTCCTCAATCCGCGCCATCTCCGAACGCATTTGCCGGGCCTGCTCCAGCAAGCGCTCGTGAACTTTTCGCGCCTTGCTCAATTCGTCCGCGTCGTCTCCCGTCAGAATCAGATCGCGCACGAAATCCAGCAGAATGCCGTCGAAAATCTCAAAGCGGTCGGGGTCGTTTACGAAATTGGCCAGCAGGACGTAATGCTCCAGAAACAAATGATCGTCGTTTCCGTTTTCCACGAATAGAAAACGATTCTGCAGCAGTTCGTACGTCTCGTGGAAATCCTCTCCAAAAAGCGCCCGCCGCGATTTCGAAAGCGTCCCCTCTTCCACTTCGCGCCAGATGCGGCACAGCGTGTCGCCCACTTCCCGGTACGTATTCTTCTTGTCCGCCTGGATCTCCGCGATTTTCGCGCGCATCACGTGCGCCTGCTCGCTGTGCTCGAATAACTCGCCGCGCGCGCGAATCCACTCCTTACACTCCACTACGATGCTCGAGAATTGACTGGAAATTTCAGACGTCAGATGTTTCACCAGCGCCAGCTGGTGCAGCACGTCCGTCTCTATGGATTGCTGAAATTTCGCGCGCGTCAGCGACGCTTGCAGGACTTCGGTGAGCAGCTTGCGAAACGCGCCGTGCTCCGGCGCGCCAGACTGCTTGCGGTCTTTCCCATAAAATAAACTGATGTTGATTTTCTGCCGGACCAGGTCTTGCAGATACTTCCGTGTAAAATCCACGAACCGCGGGCTTAGAAAAACGTCATAATGGATGTTGTCAACGCCCAGCGTCAGGCCGCTCAGCCGAATTTCGGCGGAGTAAGGCTCCAGCTTCATCCTGGCAGGATGGGCGGGCGAAGGCGCAATGCGGGTGTCTGGCATCCGGGCGCAGCGAGACGGCTAAGTTTCACTCTAGCGAGAGGGGATGCGTAGCGCAATGCCTCGGTTCCTAACCGTTAATGGTTTTTCGAGCAGCCCGCCGGTCCGGCGCGGCAATCAGGGCTTGAATTCTGACCCTGATCCCGCCGCGGAGCTCAAAGTGGGCGTCGAGCCCGGCAGCTACGGCGTCGAGCCCGGCAGCTACGGCGTCGAGCCCGGCAGCTACGGCGTCGAATCCGCTGCCTATGGCATCGAACCGAGCCCCGCAGGCATCGAGCCCGCCGGCTACGGCGTCGAGCGCAGCCCGTACGGCGTCTCATCCACGCGCTATGGCGCGCCGCCCGCCGATCGCAAGAGTTCCGGCGACCAGGGCCCCTGTCTCTACTTCGGACCGCAAGGCCAGAGATGCGACCGCCCCGCCATCGCCAACGGTTTCTGCGCCCGCCATCTCCCCGCCCACCTCGATCAGGCCGCACGATTCGGCGCCACATCCCCGGCGCAAACTGCCACCGCTTCCCCGAGTTCCAAGCCGTACGCCGGTGTCCCGTCCCCAGGATTCAAGCGCTACGGCGGACTCCCGTCCCCCGGCTCCAAGCCGTTCGCCCGCATCGTCGCAGTCGGCATCGCCATCTTCGCGGCCCTCTGGCCCGTAATCGCCGACCTCCTCCGCGAAATCCTCCGCTGGATCCGCGCCCACTAACCGCGCACGCGCACGGTTTTCTCTGCGCCCTCTGCGCCTCTGCGGTAAATCTTGTTACCGCCTCCGATTTACCTCCGCCTTTCCTCCCTTCCCGTCTGTTTCAAATCTTTTGACTTCGCCAACACCGAAACCCAACTTTTCGCGTAAAATACCGGACCATGCCCAAATTACTGGAAGGCAAAACCGCCATCGTCCTAGGCGTTTGGAATAAATGGAGCATCGCCCACGCCATCGCCCAAGCTTTCGCCCGGGAAGGCGCCACGCTTCTGCTCACCTATCAGAACGACCGCGCCAAACCAGTCGTCGAAGAACTCGGCAACGAACTCGGCGCCAAAGGCTTTTACCCCTGCGACGTCCAGCAACAATCCGACATCGACAACCTCGCAGAATCCCTGAAACGAGAAGGCCGCACAATCGACGTCATGGTCCACTGCCTGGCCTTCGCCAATCACGAAGATTTAAACCAAGCGTTTCTGAAAACTTCGCGCGACGGTTTCAAACTCGCGCTCGACGTTAGCGCCTATTCCCTAGTCGCGGTCTCGAGCGCGATTTCCCCGCTAATGACCAACGGCGGCGCCATCATGACCCTCACCTATCTCGGCTCCACGCGCGTTGTAAAAAACTACAACGTCATGGGCATCGCCAAAGCCGCGCTAGAAGCGGAAGTCCGGTATCTGGCCGCCGAACTCGGTGCAAGCAAAATCCGCGTAAACGCCATTTCCGCCGGGCCCATCAAAACCATTTCCGCCCGCGGCATCAAGGACTTCTCCAAAGTCCTCGATTTCGTGCAGGAACACGCTCCCCTGCGGAGGAATACAGACATCGCCGAAGTCGCCGACGCCGCCGTCTTCCTCGGCAGCGACCTGGGCCGCGGCGTTACTGGAAATGTCCTCTACGTGGATGCCGGATTCCAGATCATGGGTCTCGAACCGCCGGCGCCGCCAAAATGAGAACGTGCGAACCACGTTCGCTTGCTGGCCGTCGCGGGACCACCCGCGACAGCTACACAACACGATTCACCACCATTACCGCCCTCGCAGCGCTCGTGCTGCTTGCAACATTCGCGTCCGCGAAATCACAACCCGCCGGCCGATCCGACGAAAAGCAAAAGAAGCCCGCCGAATTACACTGGGATCCGCCGCAGGTTGACGACTCCGTCCCGCGCTTATCTACGACCCCGCCCTGCTCCCTGCATGACGTCTTGCAACAAGCGGGACGCCGCGCCGCGGAACTAGTCGATCTACTTCAGAACTTCGACGCACATGAGCATCTGCGTTTCGAGCAAACCGACAGGCTCGGCATGTCTGAAATGTTCATCGCCGAAAACTTCGACTATCTCGTCGATTTCGGCGAACAGTCCGGCCCGCTCAAAGTCCAGGAAACCCGCACGCCTCTCGCCGGCAGCGACAACGCGCACCTCAGCACAATCGTGGACAAGGGACTCCCGGTCCTCGCGCTGATTTTTTATCCAGTGATGCAAGCCGATTACGAAATGCGCTGCGAAGGCCTCACCCAGTGGAATAACCAGCCCGCCTGGGTCGTTTATTTCCGCCAGGTTGACGGCATCCGCCCCCGCACGCTTTCCATGGGCACGGAAGCGAACGTCTTTCCCGTCAGTCTGAAAGGCCGCGCTTGGATCGCTGTCGACTCCGGCCAGATCATGCACCTGGAAACAAATCTCGTGAAAGGCGTCCCCATCATCGAGCTGCGCGCAAACGCGGTATCCATCGATTACGCGCCTGTGGAGTTTTCTTCGCGGCACATGCAGCTATGGCTACCCAAATCCGCCGTAGCCTACACCGACTACGGCAAGCGCCGCACTATCATCGAGCACACCTTCTCCGACTTCCAGCTCTTCTCCGTTCAAACCCACCAGGTCATCGAAAAACCAAAAGAACCAAAAAAGCCTGCAGAGAAACCCTGAAGAAAGGTGCTGCCCACAATTTCATCCTTCGCGTGCTTACATCGCATCCGCACCGAGCCCAATTTGGAGTGCGGCGGCTTGCCTCGCGTGTCTCTACTAGGCCGCCGCTCAAGAATCGCCCCCAGAGTGCGTCACAGAATTAGCCGTCCTCTATCACAATCCTCCGCACATTCTCAGAAACGTGCTCCAACCCAATCCGCACCACGGGCCAATCCGTGCGCAACTTCAACCGGTCCGGCCATTCCACAATCACGATCGCTTTCTCGCTGAAAATATCCTCCAGCCCCAGCGTCTCGAGATCATGAAAATCGCCCACGCGATATAGATCCACGTGATAAACGCGCGATTTCCCTTCGTACTTGTGCACCAGAGTGAATGTAGGGCTGGTGACGTCGTCTTCCCGTGCCGCTCCCGCCCCCGCCGCAATCCCTTTCGTCAAGGTTGTCTTCCCTGCCCCCAAATCCCCGGAAAGTAGCACCAAAACCGGCGCCTTCAATTCCGCGCCAATTTCCCTGCCCCGCGCGATTGTTTCTTCCGATGAATGCGTCTCAATCTCGCGTCTACCCACGGCCGCACTCTGCATAAAATTGCTGATACGCCCGCGGAATCGCCCGGATTAGATCCGACGCCATCAGCGGTGCTTCGCCCGTCTCGGCATATGCGATATCGCCCGCCAGTCCGTGCAGATAGACTCCGAACGCCAGCACTCGCACCCACGGAGTCACGCCAAATTGCGCAGTCAATCCCGCGAGCATCCCCGTCAGCACGTCGCCGGTCCCGCCCGTGCCCATCCCCGGATTTCCCGTTGAATTCACGAATACCTGTCCATCCGGCGCTGCTACGACGGTTTGCTGACCCTTCAGAATCACGCTCGCGCCCCAGTCCGCCGCCGACTTTCGCGCCACTTCCAGCCGCTGCGCCTGCACGTCCGGAATCCCGCAACCCAGCAACCGCGCCATTTCACCCGGATGCGGCGTCAAAGCCAGCGGGCCACTTCCATTTCGCAGCTCTCGCGCGCGCCGCGCAAACGCATTCAATCCATCGGCATCCAAAATCGTCGGTACCGTCCGCGTCTCCACCACCCTGCGCACAAATTGTTGCGTTTCGTCGTGCGTGCTCAATCCGGGCCCTATCGCCAGTGCCCGCTTCCCCTTCAGCAATTTATCGAAGCGCTCGTACTCAAAGCTCCGCATCGAAATGCTGCCCACATCCGTAGCGGGAAGCCACTCCGTCATAATTTCCGGCGTATGCGCCGCCACAATCGGCAGCACCGGCTCGGGCGTTGCCACTGTCACGAGCCCCGCGCCCACTCGCAAAGCCGCCCATGACGCCAGAACCGCCGCGCCACTCTTCCCCACGGATCCCGCCGCGATCAAAGCGTGGCCGTAATTTCCCTTATTCGCATCCGAACGCCGCGGCAGCGCAAAAACGCTCACCTCGCGCCAGTCAATCCAGCGAACGTTACTTTTCCCCACCTCGTCAATCAATTCCGGCGGCGATCCAATATCGCGCACAACCACTTGTCCCGTGTGATCGCTCGCCGTGCCGGAAATCATCCCCGTCTTCGGCGCGGTAAAAGTGATCGTAAAAGCCGCATTGATGCACGCGCCCATCGCTTGGCCCGTATCCGCCACGAGCCCGGACGGAATATCCACCGCCACCACCGCCGAACGCACTGGCCCGTGCCGCTTGTTCACAGCTTCGATCGCTTCCGCCAGAAGCCCTTCCACCGCGCCGCGCGTCCCCGTGCCGAGCAGCGCATCTACAATAATCTCCGCGGACTCAAACGCGGGTTTGACGCTCTGCAAATCGCCCGAATTGCGCACTAACTGCAGCGCGCCGGAAACTTCCCGCCAGCGCTTGCAGTTCGTCGCGGCATCGCCCTGCATTTCTTCCGCTGCCGCGAATAAATATAGCTCCGGCTTCGCGCCCCACTCGCGCAAATGCCGCGCGACCACAAATCCATCTCCGCCATTATTCCCCTTGCCGCATAGCACGACGATTCGCTGGCCTGCGCAATCCGGCCAGCGCTGCGTGATGAATTCCGCCACGCTCGCCCCCGCATTTTCCATCAATGTGAGCCCAGGAATCCCGTAGCGCGCGGTCGAGAGCCCGTCCACTTCCCGCATTTCAGCAGCGCTCAGAATTTTCATGCCGGCAGCTCCACAAACGAGCGATTCCCAAGATTCACAGCAGAAGGAAGCTCCAGAATATCCATAATCATCACAGTTGACCGTAGCACGATTGCCCCAGCCTCGCCCGAAATAACACCGCGCTCACGGACGCGTATCCAGCGGATGCTTGCTCTTCTCGTAAAATTCGGTCTGCAATTTCAAGCTTTCTTCGTCCGCCTTTACCGCGCGAATCGCTTCGTCTATCGCCGCGATCCACGCATTCATCTCAAATGTCCCAAGCTCCTTCGTCGCGAGCGCTCCGTCGCCTGAATAATGATTCGGAAATCGCGCGTACCACCATATGCCGGTATACACATCATCCGGCAAATTCACGCGTTTCTGATCCGCGCCGGATTCACTCGCCGCCCGGTCCTGATGCACCAAGTCCGGCCGCGCAATCATCATCGTCGACGTTTCCGTTTCTCCCGCATGCATGTCCACATGGTCCTTTTTCTCCGGACCGCCCTTCGGTTCCTCGCGCCCCCACTGCACATACACCACATAGTCGTGCGGCCTATCCAGCTGGCTTTGCGCAAAATATGGCAGCAAGTATTCGTTTCCGCCGTGTCCATTCACAATGATGATTTTCTTGCACCCGTTGCGCGCCATTTCGTCGGTCGTCTCCTGCAACAACCGCAATTGCAGTTCGGCGCTATAAGCAATCGTTCCCGCTTCATGCTTCGCCTCAAAAATCTGCCCGAAATAGTATTCCGGGAACACCACGGCATAGTTCCGCTCCGCCGCATGCAAAGCCGCATAGCGCACATCCAGCAGGTCGGTGCCTAGCGGCAGGTGCGGCCCATGCTTTTCCACGATCCCGAGCGGCAGCAAACAGGTTCCTTGGGCTTCCGCGATGCCACTGCGGAAGTCCGCGGACGTCAACTCCTCCCATTTCACCGAATGCTTCGCCTGCCCTGCAACTGGGTTTGCCCCTGCGAGAAACAACGCACCCCACGCAACCACCAGAAGCCTCATGGCAGCCCCTCCCCTCGCCCGCCGGGTTCTGCTGTAAGCGCAAGATTTGCGCGACTTAACCAAGTCCTATCGCCGTTTTCCACGCCAGAATCCTGAAATGTCCCGATTTGTCCCGTGCTGCCATTTGCCCTGCGGGGTGCTTCCGGGCAGTATGCCGACGGCCAACCCGAGCCAGGATCGAACCGCAGCCAAACAGCTAGCGTTCCCCTGCGTAAGGGTGCCAGACAGTGCCGTGCAAAACACTGTAAAGAACGCCCAGTGCCCGACCGGGGACAGGCACTGGGCGTTCGCTTTTTTGGCGCCACGAAATGCGAAGTGATCCCGGGTCCCCCGTCAACATTCCGATCCCGCGCCGCCCGCTGCTTAGTTCTTTCTCGGTGGCAAGAACTTCTTGTTGATCTTCGCTACCACCACATAATTTGGGTCAACCATTTCCGCCAGGTGAATCGTTGCCACTTTGGAGAGCAGTTCGTAGGCGTCCATTTCCGAAAGTCCGTAGTCCTGGTGAATCCAGTGGACCAGTTCGGTGAAGGCGATGCGCAGACAGTCGTCAAGCGGGCGATAAATCCCGGCGGCCATCAATTCATTTTGGTTTTCCCACCGAGGCCACGCGGAAGCGTCGCCCTTAATCACGCGAAAACGCAAACGCGCATGCATCGGCACCTCGATCGCCGTGCCCCCGATTTCGCCGTCGCCCATCGCCGCGTGGCCATCACCCACATACACAAGCGCGCCCGGAACATTCACCGCGAGAAGCAACCTGTTGCCCACGCTCGATTCCGAAGCATCCATATTCCCGCCGAATTCCGCGGGCACCAGCGAACTGCGCGTTTCGCCCAGCGAAGGCGCGACGCCGACGCACCCCAGAAATGGATGCAGCGGAATCTGCACGGAAAAACTCGAATCATGCGCCTGATACGTCGCTGAATCTCTCTCCTGATGAATCGCGTAGGACCAGCTGTGCCGCGGTAGATCTGGATTCAGCATGGGTGTGTAGTGCGTGGAATTGATCGCGCCAAATCCCGGCGCGATTTCACCCTCGCCTTTCGTTCCGTTCACCTGAAGTTCCAGAAATTCGATGGCCAACGTGTCGCCCGGCTCGGCCCCTTCGATGTAGAACGGTCCGGTCAGCAAGTTGGAATTGCGCGCGAGCTCGAGTTTGTCCGCTGGAATTCCGGCGCAGTGTTCCGTGCAATTCAGCGTGTCGGTCTCGAGAATCTCGCCGGGGGCTACGTGCGCGACAGGATCCGCCGGGCCGAAATCGAATTTCACAGTGGCGTAGGTTGGTTCGTACTTCACCACGCGGGCCGATGATTCTGCTGCCGCGACTTGCTGCGCCGGCGTCGCGACGGCGCACATCAATGCAAAGAGCAGAACTGCGGCAAAAATTCCGGCCCGCACTGCGCCTGGCGCTGCAACTACTTTGATGGAATCTCGCCTGTTGAATTCGCTGCGGAATTTCGTTGCTCGGTTGCACTCTGACATGCGATTTCTCCCTGTGCGCTTGATCGCGCTCGGGAGCATATCGCATTTGAAGACATTTTTGGTCGCAGGGTGGTCGGACCCAGGGGTGGGCCACCCGTGCCAGGATAAGGTGTTCCGCGCCTCCCTTCGCCCCTGCTGTTCGCAGGGCGAAGAGCAAAACCCGCTAGCGCAGTCCGCCGAGCAGGTAGACGATCAGGACGATCACCACCACCGTGCCGACGATGCCTAGTCCGCCGCCCGTGCCCCAGCGGGAATAGCCGTAGTACCCACCACCGCCGCCGAACAGCAACACCAAGATAATGATCAGTAACAGCATCGAAAGCCTCCGTTTTTTTCTAAATAGTCATTAGTGAATTTCGATTGCGACTCGCGTTGGCGTTAGCCTGCGGGATCTTTTTGCCGCGTCGCCTTCACCGCGCTGAGAATTCCAACGCCTAACATGACGATGGCGCCCACGGCGATCCAGCGACCTGGCATGTGCATCAGGTAGGCGCCGTAGATGAGGCCGGCAATCACGATTGCGAATCCTGTGGCATAGAGGCCGAATGACATTTTGTCTCCTTCCGGTGCCGCGCGCTGCTACTGCGAGGAGCTAGCTTTCTGGTTCTTCACCTGCAGGTCGTTGACGACTTGGGCCACGTTAGGCACCGCGCTGGCCACTGATTCGGCCCGGGCGCGCTTGTTTTGCGAATTTACTTCGCCGGTCAACGTGACTACCGCACTCTTCACCGCATACTTCACACTCTCGTGCAGGTGATTCTGAATCAGCGCGGCGTCCAGATTTTTTTCGATGCCATCGTCCAGATCAGAGTTCACCGCTTTTGCTTCTTTTTCCACGCCGACGGGGATTACGGCGATCTGATCGGCGACAACTTGTGCGCCGGCCAGCGATTTCGCAACCGTCTCCGCTTGCAGCTTGTCGGCATCGTTGGTGACGTGGCCGCCCAGCGTGACGACTCCTTGATCCCGGTCTTCACTGACGGTTACATTTTTCAGGCCGGCTTGGTCGAGCGATCTACGAACGCTGTCGGAGACATCGGGAGACTCCGCAGCGGTGCCGGAACAGCCGGACATCAATCCAGCTGACAACAGCGCGAGCATGGCGGCGGTGATTGTAAGCTTGGTCATGTTGCTCCTTTGGTTGCCGCAGAAGCTTTTCTTCGCCCGGCGATGGCGCGGTGGTTAGGACGTCTTGCCTTTGCAGATTGGGTGGCCACAGGTGCAGTCGATGTCCGGAGTTTTTTCCATGGCTTCACATTGGGTGCTGCAGTACTTGCCGGAAGTGGTTTGGCACGAACACACGGGGTGAGCGCATTTATGCGGTGTTTCAGGGGCCATTTGTTTCTCCTATCGCGAATTTTTACTGATTGATCCGAGCTGTCATCGTAGTCGGGAAGCGGTGTTGATTCTGTCCTGAAACGAACACATAGCGAGAATCGCAGTTTGAGCGCTGGGTTAGCGGATCTCCCGGCGGTGCTGCGTACCGCTGGAAATGCGTGCGGACGCGGCACCGTCGGGATTTCGCGTCATGCGTTACGCGGTCTGGGCGCGCGCGATTTCCGGCTCATTCACAAGCTCTTCAAACAACGTGCGGTAATGAATCATAGCTTGGCGCAGATCTTCGGTGTTGGCCTTGCCGTCGGTTTGCCGCAACGCGCATTGGTGCGCTGCACGGTAATTTTCCAGAACGAGTGGGTGGTCCACGGAAATATCCGCGGCGCGTTGTTCGAAATCGCTGACGGGGTAGCCGCGCGTGGACATCACGTCCCCGAGCAATTGGTCCGCATCAGTCACGGCGCTTCCGGGGCCGTCTACAAAGCGCGCCTGAAGCTTGGCCCAGGATTCGATAAAGCGCGCGCGATCGCCGGCGCCGAGCGGCTTGATGTGCAGCTTCTCGACCCGTACGGCGCGGGCGTTTAGAGCGGCCTCCGCCTTTTGTTGGCTGCCGCCTTCGGTCACGGCTCGTGAGTATTCAGCGCTGCCGAACTGAGTGCGAAGTCTTTGCGTGCGGCGTTTGCGACTGGACTGCCAGATGGCGATGCATGCCAACCCCACCACCAATACTACGGCGATGGAAATGATGATCTGCGTGGTGCTGAGCGCTGCGAAATTCATGACTTTCCTCCCCTTCTTTCGGTCGTGCTCGTAGGCGAAGCCGAGCTTGCGTGGGAAACCGAGCTCGTGCGCCAGCCAGTGAACCAATCGCGCTGCGTGTCTACGGTTTCTCGATGAATTTTTCCACCTGGGCGATTTTCTTTTGGATTTTTCCGGTGATTTCTTCGACGATCCCGTCGGCTTCCAAGTCTGGATCGTTGGTCAGCTTTCCCACCTGGCCTTTGATGGAGCCTTTGACTTCGTGAAATGTGCCTGCGGCGGTGTCTTTCGTGCTGTCTTTCATGATGGAGTGCCTCCTGGGTGATCTAACGCGAAATTTGCGTTGCACGACGGCGATGAAGCGCCGGCTGAAACGTGAGTGGCACGCGCGCTGATTCGTTTATGAGCTGCGTGCCGGACGTTGGTATGCGCCTTTCGCTTTGGCTTTGGTTGCTGACCGATTGCGGGAAAGGGATGACCACGGGCCGCTTTGCAGCTGCGCGCGCGTTGAGCCATTTCACGCCTTCGTACAGGAATCTGACAACGACCAGGGCGAGCATCAACGTCGCGAACAGTCCGATGTAGCCCAGCACAAAGATCACAAAGGCTGCGATCACTTGCGCTGCAAAACTGAAGCGGAGGATAAGAGCCATAGATGACTCCTTGTGCGGCTACTTTCTGCTGACTCAGCGAAAGTGGGGACAACTTTCCGCACGTAATGTCCAGTGATGCGATTCGGATGCAGTGCTTTCGCCGCGGCGCGCACCGGCGGACGTGCTCACGCGTTCGACGTACTACCTCGCAGCAAATGGACGAGGAGCAAAATCACGCCGACCACCAGGATGATGTGAATGAACGCAGATGTGACGTGAAACGCGAAAAAGCCAAGCAGCCAGAGAACGATGAGAACCGCGGCGATTATCCCAAGCATTTTTTCATCTCCTTGCTTCCGGGTGCCGGAACATCTGCGCTATTGCCGTAGCGAACTTCGCGAATGCTTGCAGCAGCGCGGAAGAATTCAGTTGGTGGACAAGAATAGTTGCTCAACCCGCTGCGGTCTGTCTCGTTATGAACACATTGCAATCAATCTTTGCTTTGCGTTCAGAGTATTCCGCGATTCGTGCGGAATCCGAGACGCGACCGCCGCGCGAGCGCAGTCATCGCGTGACTATGCAGTTGTCGGGAACACGCCGCGTCGCCGAGCCAGAATGCCGAGCCCCGCGAGGCCGAACAGCAAAAGCGGCAGCGCTGCGGGTTCCGGGACTGGAACTGATGCCGAGCCTGTGACGCCTTTATCCTTGCCGTCGCCGCCCTTGCCGTGTTCACGTCCGATCCTGTTCCGCGCGCCTTCGCTATCGAAGACCGACAACGCCGAATCTCCCGAGCGGAATTGAGTGGAAGAGTTGGAAGGAACCGTCACGTCCAACGACGAAGGGAAGATTGTGCCTACAACAACAGAAGCCTCCGGGCGCCCGGCAGAGAGAGCGCTACCCGACCCAAAGCCACCGATGGACGATATCGCCGGGGTGGGGTCCGATACACGTCCATCGATGTCCGGCGTGTCTAGCGGTAGTAAGGACATGCCGGTGGCTCTAGCGGAGATCACGGTATTGTGAGGCTCGGTAGAAATTGCAGTGTGGGCGGATTCGCTGGCCCAGCCCGGAGCAACGACCCAGAATGGCTGCAGCGAGACTTCAGCCGTCGTCGGCATGGTGAATTTCGTACCGGAGTTGTGGATCACAGTGTCGGAATTTTCGGTGTTTCGGGAATCGTGCTCCGCGCCGGTGTAAGAGAGGCTGTCGGCACGAACCGGGAGCGTTGCAATCAGGAACGCTCCGCAAATCAGAAAGACTGGCCCAGACTTCATTTGTGTTCTCCCAGGAGGAATGGCGGGGATTCCATTCACGCTCAAATGTTAAGCTCAGTGAGAATCAGTTTCTGTTCAAATCAGTACACTTTCCCAAATAAGTCCCGGTCTCTCTGGCGGGCGGCAAGGCCCGGCGGAGGACGCCGGAGCGTCCAATGAACGACGACGAACGATGACAGAGCTGCCGCATAGCGGGCATTCTCAGAGAATATTTATCGAACTGTACAAAAGAGAACAGTTTCCATTTAGCGCAATGCATACAATTATTGACGAATGGCGAGGGAGCGGAGAGAGGAACCGCAACCAGGGCTGGGGGCTGTTTCCCTTTTTCTTCCTCGCCATCATGAAATTTGGGGTTTTGTACCGGCGACGGGTGCTACCCGGGCCAATGCAGAGGCCCCGCGTCAGCTAAAGCTGCAGTTCCCCCCATTCAACGGCCTCCCCGCAGGTCTGAAATCCTCGAAATCGGTACTTCCATGGCTCACGGTCATGGCTCACGGTCGTCGAAGCAGAGCCCTATCCGCCGGAAAACCAACGTTGACGCACCCGCTCGCAGGGACTGAGCGCTCCGCTTATCCATTTACAGAGCAGCATATGGAGGACAACCTGAGACGCGGCGGAATTAACGCCGGGCGGCCGGTTGGGGATCACATTCCTTGTGATTGAAGCGGGACCTATCTTCGAAGAGGCGTGGGTCGAGCAGGCGCCACTGCGTGGGATCGCAGGGTTGGCGTAGCCAGCGCGTGGTGGTGGTTTTCACTTGCGGCCAACTTACGGAAGTGAGCGGGGCGACAAGTTTTTCCGCGCGCTCAAGAAGTGCTGCGGAGTGCGACTTAGCGTGCCGAATCCAGCATCCGGGTAGTTGAAACAAGATCGCGGGCGGCGGGGCCCAGGCAGTGCTGGTAGCAGAGGATAACAGCCCAGTACTCCATTTGATGGTCCAGCGAACCAGAATCAGGCGCAGGGCGACGACTCTTACCCTGCCGTAGCGTGGCGAATCTGATTTCGCGGCATCTGCTTTGAATGACGGGTGAGTGAAGGCGTCAGGACGGCGCGCGGACCGACGGCTGGCGACCGATGGCGGATCGGAGGCCGCGTTCGGTTCGACCAGATGCAGGCGTGGCCGGTTCAACGGCGGGACCGATTGCACCTCAGGCTGCGCGTCCGGCTGAATTGCGCGTTGCGCGGCCGCCTGCATTGTGCGCTGCGTGGTTGGATGAAGCGGGCGCTGTAGCATTGGCTGTCCCGTTGGCTGCGCGGCAGCCTTGTCTGGCGGATCAGTGACGAGCGAACTGCCGACTTCCACGAAAAATGCGGTCCAGTCCGAAAGCAGCTTCTCCTGCAATTGTCTCTGCCAGGGCACTGCAGTCGGGGCGGCAGGAACGCTTAATGGCGTGGGATCCGCAGTATCGCCACAATCGTCCGTGACATCATCGCCATCCAAAAGCTCCGCGGCAGCCTCCGGCACCGGGCTAAAATCCGGTGAACCTAGCCAGCGTGGAGCGCGCATCACAGTCGGGGACGGATACGCCTGCAAAATTGGTTCGGCCGGGCCTGTAAGCGAGACGAGCGCGTTCATGAATCGCGATTGCACGGCAATCGGACCGGAGTGCGCGGCATCTTTAGTCCCTGAATAAGAAGCGACCGGTTTGATATCGTCGAACTGAAACTCGCGCGCGACTTCCGCGACGAAGTGCTCCGGCACAGGCTGGACCTGCTCGACACTCGCGTTGATCAGCGCGTGCTCGCACAGCAAGTTCATCACTCGAGGAATTCCGCGCGAATAAAAGTACACAGCATCCACAGCTTCGGACGCAAAGATTCGCGTCACGTCCGACCCTGCAATGTGCAAACGCGCCTGAACGTACTCCTGAGCTTCCGCCAGAGTGAGAGCAGCGGTCCTGCTGCGCAACGCGATCCGCTGCTTCACCTGTCGTAGCGCAGGCTGCTGCAGGCGCTCTTCCAGCTCAGGCTGCCCGGCCAGGATCACCTGCAATAACTTCTCGCTGCAGCTTTCCAGATTCAAAAGCATGCGAATTTCTTCCAGCACGTCATTCGAAAGGCCCTGCGCTTCGTCAACGATCAGCACCGGAGTCTCGCCGGCGCGATAGCGTTCCAGCAGCCACTGCTGCAAACGCAACACCGCGTTATCTTTCAAACCGGAATCGAACTTCACCGCAAAATCCGTCAGCACAAAATCAAATAGATGGCTCACTTCCAGATGCGAATTGAATATGAACGCGGTCGGCGTCTGCTGTTGATGCAGCCAATCGAGCAGGTGATTGAGCAGCGTCGTCTTCCCTGTGCCGACTTCCCCGGTCAACAGCAGCAGCCCCTTGCGCGTCTTGATCCCGTGCGTCAAGCCGTCGAGCGCCTCCCGCGTCTGCTTCGTCAGGAACAGGAAGCGAGGATCGGGGTTTACGTTAAAAGGGTTTTCGCGCAATGAGAAAAATTCGTTGTACATGTCCTGGCCGTCGAACCGATACCTTTGCGCTGCTGCCTTAAATTTCAGAAACCTGCCGCGCGTTGCCTCGCAAGCTGCGTCACGCGTCACCTCAGGCGTTCCTCAATTAATCAGTGGTGGTTTTTCCACCAATCCGCCCAGCTTGCTTCGCGCCTTCACGCAAGGCCGCGCGAAATCGCCCTCCGGTTCCGGACGTTGCAGCGCCAGCGACGCCAGATACGCAACGCGATTGATCAGCTGAGTTTCGAGCATCGTCGGCCGCCGCGGATCGCATCCATAAACCTCCAAAGTTCCCAGGATGCTCCGGTCCGAGCCCACAATCGCGCTCGACGAAAACACTTCCAATCCCACCTGCTGCGCGCTGCGCGTCATGGAGCAGTTATAATTTTCCCCAGCTCCGGGAAGCGACACGATCGACACCACATTCCCAATCCGCACATCCAAAATCGTGCACAATTTATTCAAAATCCCCGGCAGCGGCGCACCTAGCGCTATCAACTCCAAAATCTGCCGCTCGCCCACGAGCGGGCTGCGCCGTTCATCCGTGCATTGGCGGCCAAAGCGAAAATCAGGTGACGGGCGTTTCGGACGTGCTTGCTCGGTCATAGAGTGGCCTCACTGCTGTGATTGCTCGCGCGATCGCTCGCGCCGGTTATACGCGCGAAGTTTCTCTCGCATTTCTTCCTGATTCATCTGCGTCAGTTCCCTGCCCACCGCTCGTACAATTCCGTTGCTGAACTCCATCCATTTCCCGCGTAGCTTGTGCATGAACTCGCTGAGGTGATTGCGTGTGCGGTACGGGCGCATGAGCTTGTCGTGCTCCTTCAGATGAATTGAACCGCCGGCAGAAGGGGGGGCTGCCGCATACAGGCAGCGACGCGAATCGTGCCTACCCGTCGCCGATTTCCAGGATCTTGCGACGGATGGGCCATCTTAGAGACTGCTAACCCTCCGCGATGTTCAAATCTGCACACATTTGGGGGTTTTCCCTGAGGTATCCCGCCGAGGCCCGGCCACCTACTAGGGGTTGGCTACGCGGAAAACGATCTGCGAATCCCTGTCCAAGCGAATTTTCTGGCTCGTGCAATTGATGATCGAAGCGTTTCCTTTGCCGATAACTTCAATCCCCAGAACCACATCCGGCAGCGAGAACACACCCCTGCTGTCAGCCGTAAGCGTCTCAACGCCGTGCGCGTCAGCGCGCACATGATTCCCTCCGTCGTACGGCTGATCCGTGATCCCGTTCACGGAAACCACCGGCGGCGGCGCGATCGCCTGAATCTCCAAATGCAACGCAGCCGTCCCGCCGTTCTTCAGCTCCACCGTATCGAACCTGATCACCACCCCATAAAGATTCCCCGGCGGCGGAGCCACAAAATGGGCTACCTGACCCACCACAATCGCTCCCTTCGGCAGCACCACCTGGTGCCCGACCTTCACGTCGTGGCTGACCCGCGCTTCCACGCGATCCCCCACCTGCATGCGCCCCGAGTCAAATTTCGCCACAAGCCTGCTGATGACCGCAGTATCCGCCGGCAGATTGATGGTGTTCCCCGCCCTCGCGGCGACGGTCGCGCCCGCCGCTCGCCCACCCTGTTGCGCTGCCGCCCACACCGGCAGCAGCAAGCAAACAACACCGCCAAGCAGAGAGATTCGGAATGATTTCATAGGAGCTAGGCGCCTCCGTGCGCTGAAATCACAGTAGCGTTGCAATGGTGCGCTTCGTCGCGCAATCCATCGCAGGCCGGCGTCGCAATCGCCGAAACCCTGCCGGCCAACCCGCGCGCCGAGTATACCCTGTACAATTCATTTAATGGATATCATGCCGCGAAAACGGCAAGGCCTTGCGTGGAGGAACAGAGCGCCGCCACCTCAGCGCCGGCTTGCCCTGAGACCCTGCCCGCTGTGGCAGGTTCGAAGGTTTACCCAGAGAACCTGCCAGTGCAGGTTCGAAGGGCCGCCCCGAGCTGATTCGCCGCGAGCGCGCCGGACAAGCTGCAGTCCCGCCTTTTCCAATCTCTCGCCGCACTCACCACCAAATTCTAATCTCTAGTGCTCCAGGATTAGAATCGGCCGCAAATGACAGAAAACAAACAACCGCGACCCGTTCTAATCTGTAGTTTTTGTCGTGTTTTTCGCAATTCCAATGCCCCAAGCCGCAACGCGGCAATCCCACCATTTCCAATTTCTCCCCGCACTCACCGGCAAATTCTAATCGCTACTGCGCTAAAATTAAAAACGGCCGCAAATGACTGAAAACAAACAACCGCGACCCGTTCTAATCGCTACTGTTTCGGCCATTTTCACCGCGGCGCGCCACAAAACACGATTCGCAAATCACGAATCACAAGTCACGAATCACAAGTCACGGGTCACGAGTCACGCAAGGAGGGCCTATGGCCTGGCATGAATACGTCGCGTTCTTCTTCGGTGGCATGTTCCTGGTGAATGCCATCCCGCATTTCGTCAGCGGCCTGATGGGCCGCCGATTCCCTTCACCCTTCGCCTCCCCGCCCGGCAAGGGTGAATCTTCCCCCGTGGTGAACGTGCTGTGGGGCGCGCTCAACTTAGTGGCCGGCTACTGGCTGGTCTTTCGCGTAGGCGAATTCTTCATCCGCGAAACTTCGAGCGTAGTCGCCCTGGGAATCGGCGGCCTGCTCATGGCAGTAATGCTAGCCCGCCATTTCGGCGAGGTCTATGTTGGCAAATAGAAGCGCGAACAAGCTCGCCCGCGATTTATTTGTGGGCGTAGTCCTCGGCGCCGGAAAAATGCAGCGAGACGTACGGCTCGTCGCCGACGACCCAGCTATCGTGCCCCGGAGGCCCGGGCGGAATGTAAAAAAGCGTGCCCGGGCTGAGTTCGTGGATGGTGCCGTCGTCCATGGCGGCGGTGGCGCAGCCGGAAATTACAAGCCCGACGTGTTCGACGTTGCAGCGCGAGGCGCCCACGGTGGGGCCCACGTCAGTGGACCAGCGCCACCCGGGTTGGTAGGTGGCCCGGCCGATTGTCATCGGGCCGATGCGCACGATCTCGAATTTGCCTTTTTCGAAAGTGCGGATTTCGTCGGGGGATTCAAAGCGTTTCAGGATTGTGTCGAGCGGTGGCGGCATTTTTTCCTCGCCATAACATTTTAGCGCAGGCGAGCACTGATCAGAACCGGAGTGAATGCGCGCCGCACACCCGGGCTGACCAGGTAGTACAGCGTGCCCATGTATGCGGCGATGAAAGCCAATTGCGCCGCGATCATCGCGGCGGGCGGATGCAGCACAAAAAGGAAAAGCGCGGCGAGCGTCAAGGCGACGCCGAGCGAAATGGAGGCCATGCACAACTGCCGAGCGGTCTCGCGCAATTGCAGCACGCCGACTCCCAGGGTGATGTAAATCGCGGCGAGAAACAGCAATGAAAATCCCCCAGCCAGCGCCATGCCGACGATCGCTGCCGTAACCGGCTCGCGCCCTTCCCCGCCCGTGAAACTCATCACGCCGACGACAAAACACGCCACCGATCCCAAGACCAAAAACGCAGCACCAAGAAACATCAAAATGGCAATGGCCGTAACGCCGATAGGACGCTTCATGCTTCCGCCTTTTGGCCAAACGCAGCGCGGAAAAGCACGGAGAAGGGGCCGCCTGTTTCTGGCTGGCCAGAGACTAGCGTGATGGAACAGCGATATCTGTCCGATTCAGCACACTGCCAGCTGAAGGCAGCGCGGCGATCGAGGCTGGACGGCACATTTCAGACTGGACGTTAGTACAGGTAACGGCGCGGCTACCTACACGATCCGCATCGTTGACCGCCCGCAGCTGGCGGCATACCGTGGAGTGAAGATCGCTTCAAGCCGGAGGTATGGGATGAGCGGACTATTCAACTTCAAGAACGATGCGCTGCGGAATTCTCTCTTGCTGGCGCTGGTCGGTTTAGGCGCAACTTTCGCGCCGCCCGCGCACGCGCAGAATCAAGCTGGTGCTGCGACATCGGGCAGCGCCGCCGCGCCAACGCAGAGCGCGCCCGCGGCCAAGCCTCCGGCCAGCAACGCAACGCAGCCAGCGGCCGCGACGGCTGCACAGACTGAGCCGCAGATGCAAGATCAGTCCGCGCCCGCGGCAGAATCGTTAGGCGAGGCCGCGCGACGCGCCCGCGCCCAGAAGACCCAAGCCTCTAAGCCGAAAGTGTTCAACGACGACTCGGTGTCCACACTCTCGGGCCACGGCGTCTCGGTAGTGGGCGGAGGCAATAGCGGCGGCGGCTCGCCGAGTGGCGCGAATTCGTATGCTGGTGCCCCAGCGAGCGCGGCGGGAAATAATCAGGAGGCGTACTGGCGCGGCCGAGCGAATGAGATCCGCAGGCAGATGGCGGCGTGCGACCAGAAGATTAGTGAGATTCAGGACGAGATCGCGAAGCACGGCGCGGTGAGCGTGGACCCCATGAGCGGAGCGCAGGCCGGCGTAATTTTCGTCGAAGACCGCAACGCGCAGATCCAGCAGGTGCAGAAACAGAAGGACGGTTACGAGCGTCAGCTGGAAGAGTTGGCAGAAGAAGGCCGCAAAGCCGGCGCCGATTCAGGCTGGTTCCGCTAGACCCTCAGCCCAAAGCAGCGATCAACATTAGCGCTGCGGTTTCGGGGCGGTCGAATTCGGAGCCGGAGTGACGCTGGACGCTGAGGTTGTTGTGGTGGTGGCGGACTTGGCAGGCGCGACAGGCTTGGGGGCGTCTACGCCCGCGGTGCCGGAACCTAGTCCCAATTTCTGCAGGCTGGGCGCGTCGATTTTGCCGCTGGAACTCAGGCCATTATCGGATTGGAATTTCTGCATCGCGCCTACCGTGTTCGAATCCCACTTGCCGTTAGGATTACCCTGGTAATACCCTCCCCTCGCCAGCGCGGACTGAATTTCGGAAATGCGCTCCGGCGTGGGAACTTTTTGCGTGGGTTCGCGCCTCGATGCGTGATGTTTCTTGGTCGATTTCTTTTTCTTGGCGGCGGTTGTGGTTGTCGCCCCGGAGGAACTTGCCGGCGCGGAGGATGTAGTGGACTGCTGCGGGCTCGGCGTTCTAGGGGCAGCGCTCGCAGGATGCGCGGACGCGGTGCACGCGTAGGCCAGCGATGTAAGGAACAGCGATGCCGCGATGGGAAGCTTGCTCATTTTTCTCCGCTTCAGTTCCCCACCGCGCGCGGTGGGCTTCGGTGAACGAAGCGTCCGGCGCGGATGCATACCTTATTATGGTGATTTTCCGCGCGGCCTCAAGCCGGGACATCTGTGGCGGCGCGTATCGAGCAACCAGCGCGGAATATAGTTTGATGCTAGAGGAGGCAAAGGGTTTGCGCGGGCGGCAGACGGGCGAATCCCGAGGTGTAGGGGTGTGCTTCTCTTAATTTGGTTCCCTTGATCGACAGACGTGGCTTCAGGGGCTGAAGCCCCGCCCTTCCCAGTGCGACATCAATGGCGTCGCTTCCAGGCGTTTTCAGGTTGACATCTTACCCGGAAGGGATAGTATTCGGGTGACATGTCTACCCGAGAGAGCGGCCAACGATTGGAATTGCTACAGGGCACGCTGGATTTGCTGATTTTACGCACTTTGATTTTTGGAGCGCAGCACGGCCAGGGGATCGCGCGTGCGATTCAGCAGACCTCCGATGAAGAGTTGCTTGTCGAGCACGGCGCGCTTTATCCGGCACTGCAACGACTGGAAGAGCGCGGCTGGATTTCGGCGAAATGGGGAACCTCGACAAATAATCGCAAGGCACGGTTTTACACGCTGACCTCGGCGGGGCGCAAACAACTGGTGAAAGAGACCAGCAAGTGGAACCGGTTGGCGGCGGCGATCGGGCGCGTTCTGGAGAGTGAGGAGGGCTAAGCCATGTTGCGACGCACGCGGAAGGCGAGCGATTTCGGCGCTGAAATCGAAGCTCACCTGGCGATGGAGACGGATCGCCTGAAGGAACAGGGAATGAGCGAGGAAGATGCGCGAGCCGAGGCGCGGCGAGAATTCGGAAACGTGACACGGGTGCAGGAACGTTTCTACGAATCCAGCCGTTGGCCCGGATGGGACCACTTCTGGCAGGACGTACGCTATGCGGCGCGCATGCTGCGCAAATCTCCGGGGTTCACCGCTATTGCTGTGCTGACGATCGCTTTAGGGATCGGAGCGACTACCGCGATATTCAGTGTTGTTGATGCAACGCTCCTGCACCCGCTGCCGTATCCGCATCCCGAACAGCTCGTCAGCGTCATTGACGATCTGCCGGGGGTGGGCGCGCAGGACGTGGGAATGTCGGTGCCGGAATGGCATGATTTTCAGCGCTCCGGAATTTTTGAAAACGTTGCGCCTGCGGGCGGGGGGGATGTGAACCTGACAGGCTCGTCGCAACCGACGCGAATCCTTTTCGCCGCGGTGTCGCCGAATTATTTCGCGCTATTGGGCACGGAGCCGGAGCTGGGCCGCTCCTTTAATCCGTCTAATCCGGAGGATATAACAGTCGGGTTCACGCTGGAAGTTCTGATCAGCGATCGATTGTGGAAGGGGGCCTTCGCGAGCGACCCGCAGATTTTGGGCAAGAACATTCGTCTGGACAACGACTTGTATCAAATCATCGGAGTGATGCCTGCCAGTTTTCACGACCCCGGCCAAACCGCCGCGCAAAAGAGCACGGACCTGTGGGCCGCGGCGGGATTTGCGGGGCCGCCAGCGTTTGACCCATTGCGCGCGTCGCATTTTCTACCGCGGGTGATCGCGCGAATTAAACCTGGGTTGACGATTGCACAGGCGCAGAGCCGGCTGGACGCTTTGGTGGCATCGTTGCAGAAAGAGTTTCCGCAAGACTATCCGCTGCAGAGTGCGTGGAGGGTGCGGCTGGTGCCGCTGGAGCAGACGGTGGTGGGCGATGTTCGCCAATCTTTGATCCTGCTGCTCGGGGCCGTCGGATTGGTGCTGTTGATCGGATGTGTGAATGTGGTGAATTTGTTGCTGGCACGTGCGAGCGCGCGCGGCCGCGAAATGGCGATTCGGCAGGCGCTGGGAGCCGAGCGCAAACGGTTGGCGTGGCAATTGCTGACCGAGGGCTTGTTGCTTTCGTTGGTCGGCGGAGTGGCGGGCTTGGTGATTTTGTTTTGCGCGAAGGGGTTTCTGCTGCAAATCGTGCCGAACAGCTTGCCGCGGCTGAACGAAGTAACGATTAATTTGCCGGTTTTGCTTTTCGCGTTCGGCGCGACGGTTATTGCCGGCGCCGTTTTCGGACTGGTTCCGGCATTGCATGCGGGGCGGGCGAACTTGACTTACATGCTGAAGCAGGAAGGGCGCGGGGCTTCCGCGTCGGGAGAGCAGGCGCGCACGCGGCGCGCGCTGGTGGTGACGGAATTTGCGTTGTCACTGGTGCTGATGATTGCCGCGGGGCTGCTGTTGCGGAGTTTTGCGGATTTGTTGGATGCGCAGCTGGGATACAACCCGCGAAATGTAATGGCCGTGCGCACCTGGCTGCCAGTACCGAATGATCCGACGACCGACATCTATCGAACGGCTTCGCAGCAGGCGCCATTCTTGCGCGAAGTATTGCGTCGCGGCAGGACGCTGCCCGGAGTGGAAGAAATCGCGGTGGGAGATCTGGCGGCGCTTCCTTTGGGGCATGGGCGAGACGATCTGAATTCGTTCCCGTTTATCATGGAAGGTCACGAAACGCCGAGCAACGAGGCGCCTTTGGTGAACGCTTCCATCGTTACACCAGGATATTTTCACTTGTTGGGCATGACGTTGCTGCAGGGGCGGTTGTTCGGCGAAGCGGACGATGAGAACGCGCCGGACGTTGCGGTCATCAATGAGGCATTCGCGCGGACGCACTGGCCCAGCGAAAATCCGGTTGGCCAGCACATCAAATTGCCTGGTCTCGGAAACCGTTCTCCGCGCACATGGATCACGGTGGTCGGCGTAATCGCAGATGCACGAACGGAATCGCTGGCGGATTCCAGCGCGCCGCAACTGTACCTGAGCTTGTATCAGAGGACGGCTAAGGACTGGGCCATATTCTTGCGCGGGCGGCTCGATGCGGCGACGATTCCCGGGCAGTTGCGGCAACAGGTGCAGTCGGTGAACCCAGAGCTTCCGGTTTTTGGGGCGCAGACGTTGGATGATGTGCTGTCCGCGTCGCTATCGCAGCGGCGCTTTTCGATGGAAATTGTGGGGTTGTTCGCGCTGACGGCTTTGCTGCTGGCGGGTATCGGAATTTATGGCGTGATCTCCTACCTGGTGAGCGAGCGGACGCATGAGATCGGGATTCGACTGGCGCTGGGAGCGCAGAGCCGGACGATTTTGCGCATGGTGCTGGGCCAGGGATTGGGGTTGGCGCTGGCTGGGGCTGCTTTTGGGTTGGTTGGCGCGCTGATCGTCGCGCATTTGATGGCTGGAGTGCTTTATGGCGTACGGCCGACCGATCCTGTGACGTTCGTAGGAGTGGCGCTGCTGCTGATCGGGGTGGCGCTGCTGGCTTGCTATATTCCGGCGCGACGTGCGATACGCGTGGATCCGCTGGTGGCGCTACGTTATGAATAGGGGCTGTTTTCTGAAGATTGGGTTGCGATCAGAGCGCGCGGCCTCAGTGGCGAAAGCCCCGCCCTTCCGGGTTCAACGTTTATGAAATGGGTTTTGCAGCACTTTGGCGGCGCGAGCGGTCATCCGACCAACACGCGCAGGAGAATGAACCCATGAATGCCTATTTCAAGCTGGTGTTCGCCCTGGTGATTGGAGTCTCGATTGGAGTCGTGGGCGCGGAAGTGATTCGCGCGCAACAAGCAAAGGCGGCGCCGGGGTACGTGATCGCGGAAGTGGAGGTGACGAACCCCGTCACCATGCAGAAATATGTCGCAGGGCTGCCGGCAACGCTGGCTCCTTTCAATCACCACTATGTGGTGCTCGACAGCAAGCCGCAGACTATGGAGGGCGAGCCAGCGAAGGGCATCGTGATCATCGCGTTCGAAAGCGTGGAGAAAGCGCGCGAGTGGTACGATTCGCCGGCGTATGCGGCGGTGAAGCCGCTGCGGCTGAGTGCCGCTAAAACGCGCCTATTGATTGCTGAAGGCGTCGCGCCGCAGTGATGCGGGAACTTGAGCGATCCGCACGCGAACGTTTAACGGACCAGAAAGACTACCACTACAAAATTGAGGAGAACGACCGCGATGAATCGAACACGTAGTGTGTTGCTGTTGGCGGTTCTTATTTGTGCAGTTTTGATATTGCAACCGGGCGCGGCAATCTCCGCGAGCGCTAATGGGCCAGCTGCGGCTGAGACGTTGCAGGCACAACCGGCTGCGCCGACGGTGGCTTCGGTGCTGGACGGCGAAATCAGTGCGGTGGAAAAGGATTTCGTGGGCGCTGCCGAAGCGATGCCGGAAGATAAGTACAACTTTTCGCCGGAGAGCTTGAAGATCCCGGGGAGCGACTACAAAGGTGTGCGCACGTTTGCCGGGCAGGTGAAGCACGTGGCGATTTCAAACTATTTTATTTGGGCGCCGATTACCGGGGATAAGGTGCCGGACGATTTGAAAGGCGACAACGGCGCTGCGAACGTGAAAAGCAAGGCGGACATCATCGCGTTGCTGAAGGAATCATTTGCGTTGGGACACAGGGCCGCGGCTACCTTGACCACCAAGAACATGCTGCAAATCGCGGAGCACAGCAAGTCCACGCGGCTACGTTTGGCGATGTTTGGCGTGGCGCACGCTTACGATCATTATGGGCAGATGGTGGAATATTTGCGGATGAACGGGATTGTGCCGCCGGCGAGTCGCTGAGGGCGGTCGAACTGATTGCGGAGATCCGCTGGGCAGCTGGAATCTATCCGCGGTCCCAGAAATCGACGGGGTCGCAGAACTCGATGCCGATTTGCTTGCGGCCTTCGTCATCGCGCCGGCTGTAGACGACTTGAGCGGTCGCACGGGAGCCTTTGTCTTTGCGGCAGAGCACGACGGTGCCGCCTTTCTCCACCGGGCGGCGGCAGAGGAGCGCGGCGCCGTGGCGGCTCGTGCTGACGGTCCAGGTTTCCTCGTGCCAGGTCTGGTGCGGATCTTCGCGGCGCAGCCAGACGGCGATGGATGATGTCACGCGCGGACTGCGGCGGATTTGTTGGGTTAGGCGCGAGATGCGCAGCAGAAAATCGAGCAGGCTGGTTTTGGCTTGCGCGCGGGTGAGGCGCGAGTCTTCGTTTAGATCTTCGGCGGTTCCTTCCTCGAGTTTCGCGGCTAATTTTTCGGCTTGCTGGGCGCAGTTGGTGACGAAAGCTTTGAACTCCTCCGTTGCGGCGGCATCGAACGGAAGATTTCGCAGGAGTTCGTTGCGCGCTTCCAGTTCGTGGATGCAGGCGGGGAGAAAGTGGTCGAGGCAGAGCGAGCGGCCTTCGAAATCGATGGCCGCGGTGGCGTTGCAGGACGCGCCGGCGCACCAGCTGGGCTCGACGAGGAGCCGGACTTCTGTTGATGGTTCGAGCTGATGTTCCATTTCGATCTTTCGTGGTGCTGGCATCGTCGCGACCCCGGATTCGTGCTCTTGAGCTTGAGCGAAGATCCGGGATTCTTGCCCTCAGCGGCTAAAGCCGCTCCGCCCTGGCTGCGTTTACGGCACGGCTAAAGCCGTGCCCTGACGAAAAACGGTCGTTCTCACCGAGATTTTAGAGGCGTTTCCTACGACATTTTCTACCTCTCAGACAGCCCCCGATTCCCTGCTAGGCTTTCGTGCGCTTGCCGATTCCTTTCGCTAGTTCGCCGATTGCCCCGCTAACGAATTCCAGGTGGCTACGGCTGTAGTGCGTCAGCTCGGCCGCGAATTCGTTTGAGGTGGCGGCTGCTTTTTGTTCCAGGGATTTGTTGGCGTTTTCGACGGCGCGGTCGGATTCCTGGCGGAGGCGCGCTTGCGCTTCTTTTTCGTGGCGCGTCGAGGCAGCAGTGACATTTTGCATCGTGGAGGCCGCGACGCCGCGGGCTAGGCGCTCGAGTTCTTCCTGAGCGGAGTCGAGGCGGGCACGCATTACGATTTCAAATTGTTTTTCCAGGCGCTCGCAGGTTTCTTCGATCTTGGCCGCGGTTTTTTGTGATGAATCGGCTAGAGCTTTTTCCAGTTCTTCGGTGCGCTGCGCGAGGCTTCCGGCGACTTCTTTGGCATCTTTGAAGGCGGGAGCCATGCGATCTTTCAGTCGGACGACGAGGCGCTCGACGGCGTCCTGGTGAAAGGTTTCGAGGGTGCGTTGCAGGCGCTCGAGAGAATTGGCGAAGAGCGTCTCGGAGAGGACTTCTACTTCGCGCTGGCGCGATTCGATGCGCTGCAGAGATTCACCGAAATCGGCGGCGATTTTTTTTGTCCACTTGGAGTGGAGTGTTTGCGCGCTTTCTTGACTGGCCTGCTGAATCTGTTTCAGGCATTGCGTGGCCCAGTCTCCGGCTTGCTGTGCAGCTACCTGGACGAGAATTTTCTTGGCATCGTCGCGGAGGCCGGCGCGAATTTCGTTTGCGAGCGACGCGGTTTTTTCGCGCACGGCCGTGGCCGCAGCTTCGGAGATCATTAATTCCATTTGCTGCTGGAATTCGCCCATCAGCGGAGCGATCGAGCGATTACCGGCAGGCAGAGGTTGCGTGCGCGGAGCTTCACTGGCGGTGATGATACTCGCGCGCTCGGGCTTCTTTGCGGCGATGGCGATTTCAGGGCGCAGGACCGCGACCGGCTTCGTTTGCACAGGCTCGGGGCCGAGCTTGCGCTCCCGCTCGTGCGCTTCCGCGAATTGCAGCCAATCTGCGGGTGGCGCGGAGACCGGCCAGATGTTCTGCGGGTTCTCGAATTCCACCGCAGTGTAGAGTGGCCCGCCGGTGTCGGGGTCGCGTTGGATCCACTTCACGCGGCCGCGCGTGGAGATTTTCGCAGCGCCGTTGGTCGCAGGATGCAGCTCGAGGGTCACCATCGCGTCGGGAAGAACTTGATACTTGGACGGATATTTACAGCCGTGGCAGCTGATGGTGAGCGTCGAGACCTTTTCAGTGTAAGGTCCGCGGCGCGCGTCAACTCCAGAGACTGTGACGAGCACAGCTTCATCGCGACGCGTGCTACGGCGAGCGGAACGGTACGAATTTCCGGCAGCTGAAGGGTTCGCCATGGATGCCCCTTGAAGACTGGAGTTATAGAGTAGAGCAGCGAGCGGCGAGGTGAGACGGCAAAGCGGAGACGAGGATTCAAACGGTTACTGTACTTTGGTACAAGTACGGTGGGCGGCGCGTTTCGATTGGTCTTCGGCTTTTTTGCGGCGTGCGAAGGAGGCGGGCCGGCCGTATCATGGCGCGATGAAATTGCGGCGAGTGATGGGACAACTTGATGATTGACGATTTGCAATCGCATGGCAACGCGCGGCCGAAGGCGTGGTTGGCTTGGAGCAGCGGGAAGGATAGCGCTTGGGCGCTGCACACGGTGCGGCTGGCTGGCGAATTTGAGGTGGTGGCGTTGCTGACTACTGTGAATCGCACGCATGGGCGGGTGGCGATGCATGCGGTGCGGGAGAGTTTGCTGGAAATGCAGGCCGCGGCGGCGGGATTGCCTTTGGTGAAGGTGCCGATTCCTTCGCCTTGTTCTAATGAGATTTACGAGGGTGCGATGAGCGAGGCTATGGCGCAGGCTCGAGATGAGTGCGTGCGGCATGTGATTTTCGGGGATCTTTTCTTGCAGGATATTCGGGCTTATCGGGAAAAGCAGCTTGCTCGCTGCGGCATGACTCCTGTGTTTCCTTTGTGGGGGATCGAGACGCGTTCGCTGGCGGAGGAGATGATTGCGGGCGGGTTGCGTGCTTATTTGACTTGCGTGGATCCGCGGCAGTTGGATCGAAGGGTTGCGGGTCGACGGTTTGATGCGGAGTTGCTGGCGGATTTGCCTCGCGGAGTGGATCCTTGCGGGGAGAATGGGGAGTTTCATACGTTTGCTTGCGCGGGGCCGATGTTTCGTGCGGAAGTGGCGGTTACGGTGGGCGACATCGTGGAACGGGATGGGTTTGTGTTTGCGGATTTACTGCCGCAGGGTGCGGCGGCGCGGACGGCGTGAAGTTGAGCGCGAGACGAAGGATTACCGCAGGGGCGCGGAGGGCGCAGAGATAAGCAACTACAAAAGAATTTTCACCAAAGGCACAGGGGACAAGCGGATGGGACAGAGAAAGAAGGAGAGATCCGTGCCTGCGGCAGGCAGAATTCGGCCGGCATGAGGCATAGGCGCCGGGCCCGGGATGACAATGCTCGTTGCATCATCAGAGAACCGAAGAGCACAGGCGAGATCGCCTATGCTACGAAAATCGTCGCGCACGGCCTGAATCCTGTGCCACGCGTGCCTGGTCGCGCGCGATTTTTACTGCGCTAGGACTGTGGGGACTGCGCCGGCCAGAAATAGGGTTAGGACCCGGTCGCTGTCGCTGTGGCGGGCTACTTTGAATAGGACGTCCGAGCCCGGGTGGAGCTTGGCCATTTCGGCTTTGTAGTCGCTTAGGCCGTTGATGGGAACGTGATTGATTTCGGTGATTACGTCGCCGCGGGCGAAGTCAACGTCTTCGGCGAAGCTGGCGGGCTCGACTTCGGTGACTACCACGCCGGTGATTTTGGACATGCCGAGCTTGCGCGAGAGATCGGGCGTGAGTTCTTCGACGTGCAGACCGTATTGGCCGGGCGTGTCGGACTGATCCGGTTGGTCTTCGGCGGCCTGCGCTACCTGCGGGAAAATTTTGGAGCGGTCGGCGACGGTGAGCTGGACGTCTTTGGTTTGTTTGTTGCGGACGTAGCGCACTTGCACGGACTGGCCAATGACGGTTTCCGCGATGGGATTTACCAGGTCCGCGCCGGTGTGCACGGGCTGGCCGTTGATATTGGTGATGACGTCGCCGGGCTGCAGGCCGGCTTTATCGGCAGGGCTGCCCGGCTCGACGGCTTCGACAACGATGCCGTAGGGAACGCCGAGTTCCTTCAGGAGTACCGGATTATTGCTGCGATCTTCCTGGAAAGTGATGCCGATGGAGCCACGAGTGACTTTGCCGTTGGTGATTAGCTGGTTATAGACATTGATCACCGCAGTGGATGGCAGCGCGAAGCCGACTCCTTCGAAACCGCGGCTGCCGGTGTAGATGGCGGTGTTGATGCCGATTACCTCGCCGGCCATGTTGACGAGTGGGCCGCCGGAATTTCCGGGGTTGATGGCGGCGTCGGTTTGAATGAAGCGCTGGAACTGATGACCGACATTGGAACGATCTTTCGCGCTGATGATGCCCGCAGTGACTGTGGAATTCAGGCCGAAGGGGCTACCGATGGCGAGGACCCAGTCTCCGACTTGCACGCCGTCGGAATTGCCGAGCTTAGCTACCGGGAGTTCGCGGTCGGCGTCAATTTTGATTACGGCTAGGTCGGTGTCTTTGTCGAAGCCAATTACGCGTGCGTTGTATTTGGTGGAATCGCCGTCGAGCGCGACTTGAATTTTGGTGGCCTGATCGATTACGTGATCGTTGGTGAGGATAAAACCTTTTTTGTCCACGATTACGCCGGAGCCTAGGCTGCGTTCGGCGTCGGGGCTGTTGTCAGGCGCGTCGAAGAAGCGATCGAAGAAATCCTGGAAAGGGTCGCCGAATTTTTTGGGCGTCTTGCTGCCGCCCTTGGGCTTTTCGATAACCTGCGTGGTGGAGATATTTACTACGGCGGGGCCTAGTTTCTTTGAAATTGCGGAGAAGGCGTTGGAGAGCGTGACGGGATCGGGCACGGCGAGGAGCGTGGCGCCGGTGGCGGTCTGGTCGTGGGTCGCTTGGACGCGGCCGGAAATCAGCGTGCCAATGATGATGCCGATACCGAGGGTGCAGACGACGAGCAGAGTGGCGAAGATTTTGCGGCGGCGCATCCAACTGAATAATTCTTGAAATTCAATGCCCATTCCGGTGCTCCTTATGCGCTGCGAATCTTTGACTGCCCGAATGGCGGAGAACAGAACCTCGTGGAGTGCGCCGAAAACAGAGTATACCACGTGATTCAACCCGGCAACCGCGAGGGAGTTGCGGTTTGTCGAGGGAGGTAAGGGCAGCGGGTGCGGAGAAAGTCAAAGGCCATAACACAGAGGACATCTATGAGGGATGCGCCGGGGTCAAGGGCGTTTTTTTGACAGGGATTTCCTGGGACGGTGGCAGACCGCCGGTGTAGGCGAAGAGGAACTGGAACGGTTGGCATCGGTCGAGTTCGCGATCCGTCCTTATCTGGGTATCGATCAGCGACGCGGAAAGCCGGGTCGCGATCACTCATCTATTCGAGCCCGTGGCTCATGAGGACGGCTTCGCTCTATCCGGCGCGAGGCCGGACAGGCTGACGGCCCCATCAGAGACTCAGCCAGCAGCAGCCTGGCTATCGTCCTGGCGGGCACGTCGCGCGTCTCGACCTCGGCGCCGGAACTGGTCGTAATCGATTTCTTCGCGGAGCATGCGGTACAAGCGCAACACTAATTTACGCGCGACGGCCACGATGGCGATGGCAGAGTTTTTGCGCGCGGTCAGATGGAAATAGAAGCGGCGCAGATCTTCATCGTCGCGAATGGTGGTGCGGGCGGCTTCCACCAGCAAGAAGCGCAGCAGACGGTTGCCTTGCTGGGTGATGTGGCCGAAGCGTTGGGTGTCGCCGCTGGAATGTTCTTTGGGATCCAAGCCGCAGTAGGCGGCGATGCGGCGGGCGCGATCGAAGCGGGTGACCGGCTCGAGAGTGTGCACCACGGCCAGGGCAGTCAGCAGACCGACGCCGGGATGGGTGCGCAAGCGAATGACACGGGGATCGTCTTGCGCGCGCTGTTCTAGTTGCGCTTCGACGGCTGCGATTTGTTCGGCCAGCGCGGCGAGCAAAAGCAGCGAGTGTTGACGCTGTGCGGCGAAGGCGCCGTCCAGGGGCAAGGCAGCGAACTGGAGTTGGCCGCGCGCGGTGAAAAGTTTTGGGCCGAGGCGCAAGCGATGACTGAGAGCGACGGCTTGCAGGCCGTTGCGCAGCATAGTGCGGATGCGCACCAGGCGATGACGATAGCGCAGCAGTGCCAGAACATCGCGGCTGGCGGGAGAAGGAATGTGAACGGCGGGAAAATCATTGTGGGCGAGCAGGTCGAGCAAGAGCTGCGCGTCGCGCCGATCATTTTTCTAACGGCGGCGGGCGAACTGGCAAATGGCTAGAGCATCGCCCACGCGTAAGGAGTGCCCGGTTTGTTCGATGATGCGGTGAAACCACAACGCGTAGCCGGAAGCCTCGACACCCACGATGGCTCCCGGCGGAAACTGCGTATAAAATGCCGCGACATCGTCATGCTCGTGATCGAGCATGCGCTGGTGCACTTCTCCGTCGGCGGTATCCATCCAGCAAACGGTTTGGGTTCTCACGTGCAAATCCACTCCGATGTACACCGCCATTTGCGCCTCCTGTTTCAGCCGATGCCAACCGGTTCGGAGTGAGCATAACAACGCTCGCCCCAGCAGGCGCATCTTTCATGACATCAGAGGAAAGGCGGAAGGAAATCTGAGACGGCAACGGCCTTTACCGCAGAGACGCAGAGGACGCAGAGAAAATCTGAGGCGCACGGATGAACCTAGGGCAACGGCTGCCCGGTCCCGAAAAACGGGACCGGCCGCTACAAAAGCCAGGTCAAAAACTTGGCGGCGGTTGGTGAAATCTGGGGCGGTGCGGGGACACTGCGAGAGACATCCGTGTGTTGGTACGGGAGCGTCAGAGTGCGCGCGGGCTCGGGGTCATTGATTGGTTCTTAGTGCTGCGTTTCCGGTTCGGTGCCGTCTTCGGGCGTGTCCAGAAATTCCGGGACGCGCAGGCCGCCGGGGGTGCCGACGCCCTCGTCCCAGGCAATGCCGTCGTCGCCGACGCCGCCGGGAACTCCATCTACTTTCTTCTCCAGGCGACGTTCCGCCTTGGCGCGCGCTTTATCCTGGCGCTTCATTTCCTTTTGCCGCTTCTTGAATGTTGTCGTCATTCCGATCTCCTGAAGGGGTAGAAGTTATGGACGATTTCGCATCCGGCGAAATGCGCAGATGCGGTTGTTACCAGCGAGGCTCGCGCGGCTGACGCGCGACTTCGCGATAATCTTCGTTCGAGAATCTTTCCTTGCGGCCGCCGCCACTATTGCCGCCGCGGGGACCTCCGCTGTTGCCGCGATTGTCATCTTTGCCGCCGCTGCCACCACGGTCACCACCGCCGCTTCCGCTACCGCCGCGGGGACCGCGCGGTCCGCTGCCGCCGGATTCTGATTTCGGGCGGGCTTCATTTACTTTCAAGTTGCGACCGCCCACGTCTTTGCCGTCGAGCGCTGCGATGGCTTTCGCCGCTTCGGCGTCGTTGGGCATTTCGACGAAACCGAAACCACGCGCGCGGCCGGTCTCGCGATCGGTGGCGACGTGCACGCGCGCGAGTTGGCCGAAGGGTTCGAAAAGCGCGCGGAGATCATCCGCGGTGGTCTGAAAGCTCATGTTGCCGACAAAGAGATTCTTCATGGTGATTCTCCTGAGCACAGCACAACCGTTGCTTCGGCTATACGACCGCGAATCCAAAGCTGATCCTACTTTCGTGCAACGAAAGGAAAAAGGATTGCGCTGTGCCGGGACGCCGAACACGCTCAAGGAGGCGCGCAAGGACTGCAAAAACTCAAAGAGCGGAAAACTTATTGTAACATGATTGTATAAAGTTGTCGCGGCGATCACCGTCTCGAGTGGTGTGCGAGGAACGCGAGAAGTCGCGAGGTCGACGTCTTGGCAAGCTGGGGCGCAGCCCTTCGATCCCGCGCTGCGGGATCGAAGGATGAATCTCCCCGTCGGGCGCTTCACAAGCGGCCCCCCTACCCCCTTTGTTTTTGGGATTGCGGATCGGATCGATGTCGGTCTGAAGGCCGTCGCTACAAAGTCCATGTAGACTGCATCGAGTGAATTTGGCGCGACGGCTGGGATGGGCGAGGCGAACCTCGCCTTGGGCGTTTTGTGGAGCACATTGCGCTTCTACGAAAGCGGCGGCGAGCCGCTGCACTCCATATTGGCTCGGCTCGCGAGAATTCAGTCTTCGCGCATCAGGATTGCTGGGTCGATTGACAGGGCGCGGCGGGCTGGGATCCATGTTGCTACCAGGCCGAGCAGCAGCATCGCTACGACTACACCGGACAAGACGATTGGATCGCGTGGCGTGGCCTGATAGACGATCGCGGACAGCACGCGGCTGGCGAGTATTCCAAGGAGCAGGCCCGCGGCGGAGCCGATGCCGAGCAATTTGAGCGCGCGGCCCAGGGCTGCTTGCAATACTTCCTTGCGTTGCGCGCCGAGCGCCATGCGAATTCCCAACTCGCGCAAGCGCTTGCTCACGGAGTACGCCGCCATTCCGAAGATGCCGGTTATGGAGAGCATCGCGCCAATTATGCCCATCACGCCAAGCGTCATTGCGGCCATGCGCGAGCCGAAGAGGGTGGTTTCCAGTTCCTTATTCCACGGCCCCATGTACACGGGCAGACCTGAATCGAGGTTTCGCATTGTGGCGCGGATGGCTGCGGCTAGTTGCGCTGGATCGCGCTCAGAGCGCACCGCGAGATACGTCTGCGTCGAAGGCGATTGCAGAAACGGGACAAACATCGCCGGCTTGGCATCTTCGGTGAGGCTCGCATATTTTCCGTCTTCTACAATGCCTACCACTTGCAGGCGCGTTCCATCGGGCCTTTTGAAGTATTCGCCCATTGCCTTCGCCTCGGAGCCAAAGACCCTGCGCGCAAACTCCTGATTGATCACGGCGACGCGCGGCGCATTTTCGTCGTCCTGCCAGGTGAATGCCCTGCCCGCGAGCAACGCGGTGTGCGCGGCGTGGAAATATTCGGGAGAGATGCCGAACTGGAAGGAGCGGGCGGCGGCGTTCGATTGCCTTAGGTCTGCCGTTGCGTCGCTGAAGACGAGCGAATTGACGTTGCCTCCGCTGACCAACGGCGCCCAGTCAATTAATCCGACCGACTGTACGCCGGGAATCTTCGCTACCGCGTCTATCATGCGTTTTTGTAATTGCGGTACGCGCGCGCCGCTGTAACCGGCCATGCTGAGATCGGTGTCGGCGATTATGGCGTTGCGCGGCTCAAAACCTAAATCGCTGTGCAGCGAGCGCAGCAATCCACGAACGGCCACGATGGACGACGTGACTAGCAGCGCGCAGATGGCGATCTGCACAATCAGCGCCAGGTCTCGGAAGGTGACGCGGCCCCCGGTCACGCCACGCGATGACGCCTTGATGATCTCGTAAGGATTCGTGCGCAACACCTGCCTCACCGGGAAGGCGCCGAACAGAAATCCGCTGGCTAGTGTGAGGAATAGAGCCACGCCGTAAACATTTGCGTCTGGATTCACGGCAAGTTGGGCCGGCCATCTGGAAAATGGCTGCCAGGCGCTTAGCCCGCCCATCAGCACGAAGCCGCCCCAGAGTCCGAGAGCCCCGCCCATCAGTGAAAGCAGCAGCGCTTCGGTAAAAAGTTGCCGCAGGATGCGCGCTCGGCTCGCTCCGAGTGCAAGCCGCAGAGCGACTTCGCGCGACCGGTCAGCGGCTCGCGCGCCGAAAAGGCTGCCGAGGTTGGCACATGCGGCCAGTAGAATCAGCCCTGAGAGAAACATCAATCCGGTCATGAACGCGCGCACCGGCTTGCCGAGATAGTCGCCGTACAGACTGGGACGAGCGAGGGTGAAGGTTCTCTGGTCGTCGTCCTTTGGATAGGTTTTTTCCAGATAGGAACCAATTGAGTTCAAGTCCGCGATGGCTTGGGCTTTCGTGACTCCCGGCTTTAGATGCCCCATCGTCAGAAAGATGAACCGCTTTCCACGCGCGTTCAAGTCATTCTCTCCTTCTACTTGCTCCTGATTCACGAGAGGCACGTAGAAGCCGGGATTGAAAAATACCAAGGTGCCGTTGAATCCGGGCGGCGCGACGCCGAGGATGGTGTAGGGATACTTGTTCACCTGAACGACGCGGCCGACGACGCCGCGATCGTCCTGAAAATGGATGTGCCAATAGGAGTAGCTGAGCACGATGTAGGGCGCGCTGTTTGGGCCGTGCTCATCGGAAGCGTGGAAGAAACGACCGAGGAACGGCTGCAAGCGCAAGACGTCGAAATAGTTCCCGCTCGCTAGAAATACCCAGGCGCGGGATGGATCTCCGCCGGTGTCGAGCCCCACTTGCGCGGCGTCGTACGCAGCTATGTCGTCAAAGCTGCGATTGCGATCGCGCAGATCGAGATAGTCTGGATAGGATTGGTACGACAACGCGTCGTTGCCATGCTGGATTCCGTAGAGGCTCTCCGCCTGCGGGACGTGCAGCGGGTGCAGGATGAGCGCATTCAATACGCCGAAAACCACGGCATTCGCGCCGATGGCCATTGCTAGAGTGAGGACGGCAACCGCGGTAAAGCCGGGGGACTTGCGCAGCATGCGGATAGCGAGGCGCAAATCGCGCGCCAAATTGTCGAAGAACACCAGGCCGCGCTCGGAGCGGTAATCTTCTTTGATCGCTTCCCTGCCGCCGAATTTCAGGATGGCTTGGCGGCGGGCTTCGACTGGTGATAGACCGGCGCGGAGATTTTCTGCGGTTTGCATGGCGATGTGAGCTTCAATCTCTTCGCTGATCCGTTCGTCCTGCGCGCGCTTGTTAGCGTAGCCGGACAGTCGCGCGAAAAACCGCTTCAGTAATTTCATGACAGGTCCTCCGCTTTGGCTGTGAAGAAGCGGCCGATGAGCGCGGCCGTTTGTTGCCAATCCTTGGTCTCGACTTGGAGCTGCTTCCGGCCTTCCTTCGTTAAGCGATAGAAGCGGGCCCTGCGATTATTTTCAGAGGCGCCCCATTCGGAGGCGATCATGCCTTCTTGTTCGAGCTTGAGCAGCACGGGGTACAGCGTGCCTTGATTCACGGCGAGGAGATCGCCGCTGATCTGCTCGATGCGGCGGGCGATTCCGTAGCCGTGGAGCGAGCCGAGGACATCCAGAGTCTTCAGCACCATCAACGCTAAAGTGCCTTGCGGGACATCGGTTTTTTGTTTCATCGGGCGGCCATTTGGGTTTCCAACAGGAAGATGACATATCTCCTTTGGGAAAGCAACAGGAAAGTTGTCGGGCGCGGCTGAGAAACATGCGGTAGCGATGGGCGGGGAACGGGCGAGGCAAGCCTCGCCCGGAGCGGTGTGGTTCCGGATTTTGAGTTTCGGCAAGAGCGGCGGCAAGCCGCCGCACTCCATATGGGGCTCGGCTCGCGAAACTTACTAGCGAGGCGATCGGGTGTGTTGGCGAGACGGATTCGGTTGCGGCAATAGAGGTTAACGGCGGACGGATTCTGCTTCGGCGGTGGCGGGGCGGTCGCGCCAGAATTTGGGGGCTGGCATTATGAATTCGATGGCGACTTGCGTTTTGCCCATGAAGCTGGAGCCGAGGCAAGCGACGCGGCAGAGCAATTCTTCCCCGCTGGCAACGTTGACGATGTGGACGATTTGTTGGACGTTAACCTTGGTCGCGAGGAGGATCAGCGCGCCGTGAGAATTAACAATGATGGTATGGGTCTTTTCCTCGACGGTGTTCTTCTTGGAGTCCTGGAGCCGTACCAAAACGGGAATACGCACGTGTACGCGCTTGCTGCGGCGGCGATTCTGCGGCGGCAGGTCGTCTGGGTGGATGGACACTCGACAACGGTAGCAAGTATGTGGTGGGTTCTCAACGGTTAGCGGCCGGGTGTGCCGTGAGAGATATTGCGGAAAGCGGAGATGCCCAGCTAGCTCACCGAAAGGCAGTTGGCGGGTAATCGACATACGGGCGCGCGAATTTTTAGGGCAGGGCGGAGGGATTACGTTGTTGGCGGTGCCTGCGAAGCAGGCCAAGCTGAAACTGACCGGGCACACGGCGTACAAGAGCGGAATCGTATTCTTGGAATATTCTGAGAATTAGGCCGCTGGGCGAGAATTACCATTGCACGCAATCTCATCCTCGACAGGTACTCGCACACAAGGTATTATCCCGGCATGAGAATTTCGGCACGCAACCGCCTGGTAGGCAAGGTCGAGGAGCTGCAGATTGGCGACATCATGGCCCACGTGGTCGTGTCTGTGGGTGAACACCTGGTGGAAAGCGTGATTTCGCGTCGCAGCGTGGAAGAAATGAATCTGAAAGTCGGCGATACGGTTGCGGTGGTGGTGCAATCCACGGATGTGCTGTTGCAGAAGGCCTAGGGTTGCCCAGATCCGTTCAGGCGCCGTGGAGTTTTATCAATTGACGGTTACTTCGCATTGCGCGGTTACGGGCACAGGCTCGGGACCGCGGTGGTAGCAGGCGGCACGGGCCATCTTTCGTGAATATTTCCACTCGCCAATCCGGGCACGCGACGGTCGTGGACATCAACGGCGACGTAACTCTATATAATTCCCCGGAAATTCGTAAGACGCTGATGGATGCGTTGAACAAGAAGGGCACGAACCGCGTGGTCATGAACATGTCCGGAGTGAATTATATTGATAGCGCGGGCGTGGCATCGCTGGTGGAAGGATTGAAGCTGGCGCGGACTTTGAAGAGCGGGTTTGCGCTATACGGGTTGAACAAGCATCCGCGAGAAGTGCTGGAGCTGACGCGGTTGATCAAGGTTTTTGAGATTTATGATAATGAGACTGAAGCTGTGAACGGAATTGCTGCCGCGCCGCCTGCGCCAGAAACCAAGTAAATCCCCTCGCTTAGAGCCGCACCGAAACGCCCGATCTGGCGTGATAATCGGAACGATGGCGGTCTGAAGTGCGCCGCTACGAAAACGAATCTGAGGGCGAAACTTGCTTACTGTGGATCGTTCTGCTCGATGATGGGCAGGTTGGCGGCGATTTGCAGGTCAACGATTAGTTGTAGTTGGTGTTCGACCTGAAAAAAGCGCACGGCTAGCGTGGAGGACAGAGATTTCTTCATGATGCCGTAGTATTTTTCGCGGAGGGCCATGCGTTTTTCGTCGAGCTGCATGACGTGCTGGGCTAGCTGGTCGGCCTTGTCGTCCGTCATGGTGGCGAAGTTCTGGGAGTAGTCCGCGACGAGGGCGAGTTTCTCCGCGGTGAGCTTGGTTTGGTCGGCTTGATATTCATGATAGATGGGCCAGAAGATCGCGGCTTGCTGGTCGTTGAGCTCCATCGTCTCGCGTACGATCTGTTCTTTTTTGGAGCTGAGGTCCGCGCGCAGAAGTTCGATGTAGGCCTCGGTGTTGAGGGCTTTGCTGCTCGTCAGATCCTGAACGTGAGTTCCCTGCGCGCACAGGCCGGTTGCAGCGACTAGAGCCAGGGCTAATACTGCGAAGCGAATGCTCGTCAGTGCGCTAATAAGCGTGCTCATAAGTGCCTCCGATTCTTTATTTCTATTGCGCGAATGCGCTGCTGTTTCAGTACGACAACACCGGCAGCGTCACTGGTTGCTGCAGCGTGAATTGCAGCTGGCTCTCGGCAGGAATTTGAATTTGATTTCCCTTTTGTACGACGGAGCCGACCCCGCCAGCGACTGCGCCGATAGCCGCACCCATTCCTGCGTTGCCAGCGATCGCGCCAATCGCGGCGCCTAAACCCGCGCCACCGAACAAGCGGAAGGCGGAACGATGGCTGGAGCTTTTTCCTTCGGTGTCAAAAGTGTTGGTGACGATCGGATACGGATTCCCGCGGACCACTAATTGCGTGAGCTGCAGAATTAACTTTGATCTGCCGGTGGCGCGGCCCGCCGAATTTGAGAGTAGAACCTGGCCGTAGACGGGTGCGCCCATGTGCGCTACCACGTTGCCGTAGTTGTCGGCAAGGTTCGTCGAAAGCGAGGCGGAAAAAACCTGGCCGCTTTCGGTGAACTCGGTGTCGAGTTCGTCATTGGTTTGGACGAGAATCACGGTGCCGGCGGGCAGAGTGACCATTTGCGTGGACTGTGCAGGCTGCGGCCGCGGAGCTGGCACCGGACCGAACGTGAGCGAGGCTACCTGGTCGGGCGGATAGGACCGCGTCACTCCGTCCTGGCCGGTGAATTGAACTCCCTGCGGAGTGCGGGTGACGAATTGGCCGTAGATCACCTGGCCGTTGGTGAGGCGGAGAGCATCGGCCGCGGCGGACCACGCCAATGCCAGCGCCAGAACACCAAGAATTAAGATTCGTAATTTCATGCGCCCTCTTTTTTCCCGACGCCTTGACGGAGCATGATGCGAGGGATTTTCCGGAGCAATATAATCGGAAATTTCGCCCTTTCCAACTGTTGATTGTGGGCGGAACCTGACGCTGTCGCGCGCGAAGGGAACAAAGGGCCGGACTCGATGATTGCGCAAATGCGTCGAGGAGACTCGGCGCGAAACTGTGCGGGAGGTTCGTTGCTTCACGCGGCGGAAGTGGACTAGAATGCGCGACATGTCGCTTGAAACGTTTCGCGTGGTCTCGCAGCCGAGCAGCCGGGCGGGGCAGCAAATCTTGCAGTTGAAGGGGGCGTTCACGTCCACGGCGTCGGCGACTTTCGTCGACGCAGTGGCGGGGGTCGATGAGCCGCGGTTGATTCTGGATATGACCGAGGTGCCGATGGTGGATTCGATGGCGGTGGGTGCGCTGGTGCGAGCGTTCGTTTCCTGCCACAAATCGGGGCGGAAGCTGGCGCTGGTGGGATTGAATCATCGCGTGCACAACGTGCTGCACCTAACCGGAATTGCGCCGCTTTTTGACACGTATAGTTCGATCAGCGAGGCGGAAGCGGGACTGGCGTAGCGCGCAATTTCCTTCCCGAGGGCGGACCCTTCCGGCCACGCGCAATTTCGACCTTCGCCCGGCGCTCAGGAAATTATAACTGACTCGCTATTCCCAGAATCGTATATGCTTGCTGGAATTGACCAGGCACCCGAGTAAAGGACTAGGCGATGAAAAAAATCATGCTCATCGGATCCAGCGGGATGATCGGGCAGCGCATTCTGCATGAAGCGTTGAATCGCGGACACCACGTGACAGCGCTAGTGCGCGAGACATCGGGCACCGGGGAGCATCGCGCGGAATTGGATTACCACACCGGCGACATTTTCAAGCCGGACACCATCGCGAAGGCGGCAGTGGACCACGACGTCGTAGTAAGCGCTTACGGCCCGGGAAAGGGCGATCCGAATTTGGTGCTGAAGGTGGCGCATGCGTTGATCGAAGCGCTGACCCGCGTGGAGCCGATACGGCTAATTGCGGTGAGTGGCGCAGGAAGCCTGGAAGTAAAGCCGGGCTTGCAGCTGGTGGATGCGCCGGATTTTCCCGCCGAGTGGAAAGCGATTGCACTGGCGCATCGCGAGGCGCTGGAGGTTTATCGCAAGGCGGGAATGGCGGAGTTCGACTGGACGGCGGTGAGTCCCGCGGCGCTGATCTCTCCGGGCACGCGAACCGGAAAATATCGTACCGGGACGGATCAGCTGCTGGTGGACGACAAGGGCAAGAGCTATATTTCCGCCGAGGATTTCGCGGTGGCCATCGTGGATGAAATCGAGAAGCCACAGTTTCAGGGACAGCGGTTCACTGTAGCGTACTGATGGCGGAGCGCCGGGTCTTTTTGTCGGCAGAGTGGCGCGAACTGGTGATGTTGAATTATGAGGTTGAGCCGGCGATTTTGCGGCCGTACGTTCCGCGCGGCGTCGAGTTGGATAGCTTCGAAGGCCGGACATTTATAAGTCTGGTAGGGTTTCGGTTTTTGCGCACCAGGCTTTACGGCTTCCTCGCAGTTCCCTTCCACAGCAATTTCGACGAAGTGAATTTACGTTTTTATGTGCGGCGGCGCGAGGGCAGCGAGGTGCGGCGCGGAGTCGTGTTTGTGCGCGAGCTGGTGCCGCGGATGGCGATCGCCCGGTTCGCACGGCTGATGTACGGCGAGAAATATGATTCCTGTCCGATGGAGCATCGGATCGAGCAGAACGCGGAGGCTATTGCCGCCGAATACGGGTGGAAATGGCATGGCACGCAATTCCGATTGAGCGCGCAGGCTAGCGGTGCGCCCTCGCGCGTGGCGGAAGACACGCTCGAGAATTTCATCACCGAACACTACTGGGGCTATTCGGCGAAAAGCGCGAGCGAAACAATTGAATACCGCGTTTCGCACTATCCCTGGCGTGTGTGGGTCAGCACGAAGGGCGGCTTCGAAGGCAACACCGACGCGCTTTATGGCCCCGAGTTCGGAGCAGCCCTGCGCCGCGCGCCGGACTCCGCGTTTATTGCGGAGGGCTCTCCCGTATCGGTGCACACCGGCCGGCGAATCGAGTGACTGAATGCGCGGCAATCGACTGCCAGTCGGTAGTTCCTGGCTTCGCTGTTGGCGAACTAAATTAACAACAAACTGAGTTGAGCTGCGGAGTTGAAGCCGTTGGCTGATTGCCGGGGCGGCGCAGGAGGCGCTGGAGATCTTCGGACCAGAGCAGGATTTGCAGCAGGCGCGGACGGTCGGCGTGAGTCAATTCCGCGTGGCGGAAGCAGACGACCACGGCGCGATTTGAACACTCCTGCAGAAAATCGCGCGCGGCCAGACTCTGTGCCGGTTGCAGCGCGCGGGAGCGAATCAGCGGCTCGAACATTTCGAGGCGTTCGTAACAGTGATTGATAAAATGATCGAGGCAGTAATCTTTCGACTGCAGAACTACGTCAGCATAATCCGCGCAGCGGCCCTTCTGGCACTTCGGGTTGCACTTCGGCTCGCTCGATACCGTTCCCATGGTCCCCACGCCCAACAGTAGATTTGAACTGCGACACAGAACGCTGTCAATGGGTCGAACGTTCTTATTTTTCGCTTTTGCACAGCTTGCGCACGAATGGCCTGCACTTTTTTTGGGGCTGCTCACATGAACCTTCCGGGTGAAGCTTTATTTTGAATTCGAAAAGGCGAGGAAAACTGCGAGGCTCCGCCGAGTGACTCTGGCAGAACCTCGCACATTTTCCGAAGCAGTTCAGGTAGTCACCGCGACGGGGCGCGCACGCCGGTCATTGGCGTTCGGCGCGCGCGCTGGTTGATCTTCTCCGATCACTGCGCGCGATAGCGTGCGATGGCTAGATCTTCCGTGGTGCTGCCGTTGGTGACGTGGGTCGTGCCGACGGCAACGATCTCGTTGTTTGACTGCAACAGGATTTTGGCGATGCCGCTTTCCAGTCCGACGGTGGTCGTGACGGTGCCGTCGTTGCCGAAAGTCGAGTCCAACGCGCCATTTGCTGCCACGCGGGCCAGCCCAAATTCGCTGGCAGCCGGAGATAGGTTGGAGAAGCTCCCAGCAATGATGATTCTGCCGGTCGAGTCAACCGCAATGCCGGAGACGCCGCTGGCGACAACCGGAACATTGGCGCCGAAGTTGATTGCGGGAGACGAAAACCTGGAATCGGCAACGCCGCTCACGAGGAAGCGGTCAATGATAGCCTCGATGTTGCGCCTGCCGAAAGGACCCTGTGTGCCACCGCCAACAAGGAAGTCGGCGTTGGATTGAAAAGTGACGGGTCCGGTTTGCGTGACGGCGATGACGGTGCCGCCGGTGGGCGTCGAGAGCAAAGCGCCGGTCGAGCTGAATTGCGCGATCTGGTTTGTGTCGTTCAGCGCAAGAATGCCGTCGCCAGAGAGCAGAGCCAGGGTCGTGGGAGTTTCGATAGCCACAACCGAGGAGGACCCGCCGGTGCCGAATGTGGTATCTGGCGCGCCGGTGGAAAGATAACGGCTGAGGACCGTGAGTGGCGTAAGTTTGCTGCGGAATGGCAGCGTGGCGGTGCCGGCGAGAAGGATTTTGCCGTCTGGCTGGGCGAGCAGGAGGCTGGGGCTTTCGGTGTACGGCGAAGGTTCGGTGACGTTGACGACTACCTGGCCGCCGGTGCCGAACGTGGTGTCCGGCTGTCCATCGATATTGAGGCGCTGCAGCGCGGTGACGAATGTGCCGTTGATTTCGGGTTCGGTGAGCACCAGGATTTTGCCGGTGGACTGCACGGCGAGGATGCCGGAGAGGCTGGCAAAGCCAGGCGCTGTGAGGGTGACAATTCCACCGGTGCCGAAGGTGGTATCCAGAACGCCTGTGGGAAGGTAGCGGATGATGACGCAGGGCGCTTCCTGCCCATTGAAGTTTTCGATTGTGCCGGCTACGACGATGTCACCGTTGGGGGCCAGGGCTGCATCGAAAAAGCTGAAGTTGTTGGAATTTGCGCCGAAGCTGGTTTCGACAATGCCGCCAGCGCCGAAGGTGGTGTCAAGACTGCCGGCCTGCGCATGAGCGGATTTGGCTCCGAAAAGCAGGAAAAGCGAGAGTGCTGCTGCGGTGAAGCGGATTTTCACTGTTTGCTCCTTAAGAGTTTTGTGACTGCGTAGAGGAAGGTAACGTTCGGAGTCGGAGTGGTTGTCGCGCGCCAGTCTAAAGATTGTAAATAGGGGTGGATGCTGCCGAGACATCACGGGCGCGGTGTTACGGCGCTTCGCTGAGGTTTGGACTCGATTCGCGCGGAAATAGTGTGGCTTACGTAATTTGCCGGCTGTCCATTCACGATACGGCGCGTCCCATGCGCGGACATTGCGGCTGAACGTGCTTCTCGACAGTTGAAGTAACTCATGTGTGATCAGCGTCATGCGCAACAGCCAATTTGGAAACGAAGGTGCTCCAGACGGTCAGGGCCAGTCTGGCATTACCGGTAGCGTTCGCATTATCGAGATTCTCAACCAACATTATGGAGGCGCCATGGGGACGATTGTTCAGGACATTCGGGTGGCGATGCGGATGCTGCTGAAGAATCCCGGGTTCAGCGTGGTGGTGATTTTGACGCTGGCGCTGGGGATTGGCGCGAACACGGCGGTGTTCAGCATCGTCAATTCGTTTCTGTTTAGCCCGCTGCCGGTGCGCGATTCGGGACGGCTGATTGTGATGGCCTGCGAGGATCCCAAAGCGGCGTTTCCCCACGAGGTTTCGAACGCCGATTTGCAGGATTTTGAGGCGCACAGCGACGTGACGTCGGACATGACGGCGTTTCTGGTGAACTTCGCGGGGCTGAGCGCTGGGAATCGCAGCGAACGCGTTTTTGTGACGTTTGCCAAGGGCAATTATTTTTCCGTGCTGGGCGTGCAGCCAGCGTTGGGGCGGGTTTTCTTGCCGAGCGAGGGCGAGACGGCGGGCGCTGATCCGGTGATCGTGCTCGGCTACGCTTATTGGATGCGGCGGTTCAATGGCGACCCGTCGGTGGTGGGTAAGAGCGTGAATCTGAACGGGCAGCCGGTGACGATTATTGGAGTGGCGCCGAAGCCATTTTTCGGGACGTTTTATATCGTGGATTCGGATGCTTATGTGCCGCTGGGAATGTTTGCGAGCAGCGCTGGTTCGATGGACGTTCTTACGGACCGCACGCAGCGACAGCTGCGGGTGCTGGCGCACTTGAAACCGGGTGTTTCCATGGCGCAGGCGAGCGCTTCACTGCAGGTGATCGCGGACAATCTGGCGCGGGCGTATCCGCAGACAGACGCGGGGCTGAAGATGGATTTGATTCCGGAAAAATTGGCGCGGCCGGAGGCGGCGTCGGCGAGTTTCTGGCCTGTGATCGCTTCGGTGTTCATGGGGCTGGTGGGCTTGGTGATGGTAGTGACTTGCGTAAACGTGACGAACCTGCTGCTGGCGCGAGCTTCGATGCGCGCGAAGGAAATGGCGGTGCGCGCCGCCTTGGGAGCAGGGCGCGTGCGGCTGTTTCGGCAATTGCTTACGGAAAGCTTGCTGCTATCGGGGCTGGGCGCTGTGGGAGGCGCGTTCATCGGCGTGTGGCTGATGAAATGGATCGAAACACTGCAGCTGCCGGGCGACATGGCGTTGCGCACTACGCAGCCTTTTGACTGGCGGATGTTTCTGTTCGTCGCGTCGCTGGCCGTGATTTCGGGGCTGCTGGCGGGATTGGTGCCGGCATGGCGCGCGACGCGAATTGATTTGAACGACACTTTGAGAGAGAGCGGGCGCAGCAATACGGGCGGAACGTCGCACAACCGTTTGCGCGGCGTTTTGGTGGTGGCGCAGACGGCCGGGTCCCTGGTGGTGCTGATTATGGCGGGGCTTTTCCTGCGGAGTTTGCAGCATGCTCAGAAGGCCGACTTGGGTTTCAAGCCGGAGCATGTGCTGAACCTCACGATGGATGTGCACGAGCTTGGTTACGACGAGCAGCGTGGCGCGAATCTTTATCGCCAGCTCGGCAGCCGCGTGCGCGCTTTGCCGGGTGTGGACTCCGCGGCGTTCGCTTATTCGGTGCCGATGGGCTACTACAGCGCGGGGCGCAATCCGCTTTGGACCGAATCGCAGCGCGGCGTGCCGGCGAGCCAGGTGCCAACGGTGGGCTTCAACAAAGTCGATGCGGATTATTTTCGCACGATGGGAATGGAAATCTTGCGCGGGCGCGCGATTGACGAGCGCGACCAGGCTACGACGCAGCCGGTCGCGGTGATCAACCAATATTTGGCGGAAAAACTTTGGCCGGGACAGAATGCGATTGGACATCACTTCCGGCGCGGGATGGACGACGCGCAGCCCGTGGAAGTGGTGGGCGTGGTGAAGTACAGCAAGGCCACATTCATCGCGGAGGATCCGGGGCCGTATTTTTATGTGCCGCTGACGCAAAATTATTCTTCGGTGCGCGTGCTGCATGTTCATAGTTCGCTGCCTTCTGCGGACATTGCACGCGAGGTGCAGGCGCAGGTGCACGCACTGGATCCGAATCTCCCGGTGTTTGATGTGATGCCGATGGCAACATCTCTCGAGGGCGGAAACGGATATTTTTTTATGCGCATCGCGGCGACTTTTGCCGGGGCGCTTGGCGGCTTGAGTTTGCTGCTCGCGGTAGTGGGGATGTATGGCGTGATTTCTTACGCCGTGAATCAACGGATTCACGAGATTGCGGTGCGCATAGCATTGGGAGCGCAGAAGCAGAACATTTTTGGGATGGTGATTGGGTACGGATTGAAGTTGGTGGGCGCGGGTCTGGTGATTGGCGTGGCGATCGCGGCGGGGCTATCGCGGTTTCTGGAAAGTTTGCTGGTGAATACGGGAGCGCTCGATCCGATCGCTTACGTTTCCGCGTCGTTGGTTCTGGTGGGGGTGGCGGCGCTGGGTTGTTATGTGCCGGCGCGGAGGGCGGTGCGCGTGGATCCGATGATTACGCTGCGGTATGAGTAGGGCGGCAGCGATCAAGCAGATGCGGGATTATGGAGACTGATCACGGCGGGATCGGGAATGCTGTATCGCACCTACGGCGCTGAGGCTGGGTGTCGCGGGCTAAACGCGGCGCAGATCGGTCTTAGGCGAGGCCGAGCGAAGTACAGCAAAGGCTGCCCGGTCTCGCTCTGCGGGACCGGGCGCTACAAATTCAACGGCAACAGAGCCGGCGGGACGCCTGCCTGACGGCAGGCAGGCCGGCGCCGCTCACTTCATTTTTCGGCGAAACTGTCGTTAGCGAGATCGTTCTGCTTCCTTTGATTCCTTTCCCAGCGACAGATATGTTGTCTGCACGATCGTCGTGCGCGGACCGGTCGAGCTTTCTGCTTTGGGTTTTCGTTCGTGCTTGGATTCGCTTTTCGCGAACACTTTCGCGGTTAGCAGCATGGCGGCGAATGTTCCGGTTAACAGCGCGAACTGCTTCCCGCCGTTCAGCATCGACGCGTTACCTAGCAACGTGAGCCCGGCGAAGCAGCAAAGCAGGTGGACGCAAAATACCTGCAACGATGATTGGCCCATGAGGACCAACGGGCCGAGTGCCAGCGGCTTCCAAATGGCTTGCGTGGCAATCAGCAGCATCGCTACTGCGGTGAAATCCACCAGGCGCAGCGGGCCCAGGTGCCATTTATCGAAGAGGAATTCGGTGGGGCCGAGTTGCAAGCCGTGCTCGATGGCGCTTCGCACGACAAAACAGGCCACGGCGATTAATGCTGCGGGAATTGCAGCGCGCTTAGCCCACCTTTCAATTGGCAGGTTATTTTGCGCCCAACGTACGCCTAGCCATACACCACCGATCCACAAAAATTGCCAGGCCCATAGATCGAAGGAACCCATTTCGTTCAGAGGAATGTGCGCCGGGATAATTTTCGATGCGACCTTATAGGCATCGGCGCGCAGACCGAATTGAGCCAGCGCCCAGAGAGAGAAACCTGTCCACAGAATGGGCTTCCATCCGATTTTGCGTGCGAGGAGCAGGGCGGCGGAGGTAAAAAGCAGAAAGATGATGTACATCGGCAAAATATCCAGAAGCGGCGGGCGATAGATCAGTAGGAAAGCCTCGATGATGGAACGCTTGCGGCCGGCCATGAAGTAGAAATCCAGCAGATTGTGCAGGCCAGGACGATTGCCGAGTTCGGCGATGGGCACCGCGACCAGAAACGCGAACGCGAGCAGGAGCGCGTGATAACAGTAAAGCCGCCACGTCCGCGACCAGAGCCTTACGGTCATGGCTTTGTAGCCATCGTGCTCCGCCAGACGGAAATAAATCCGGCCGGTGAAAAGCGCGGACAGAAAAATGAAGCCTTCGGCGGCGGACACGAAACCGAAGGGCTGGTTAACGTAGGCGCTCGCGGCTGTAGGCAGATGCGTCAGCGTGATCCACACGAGCATCAGCCCGCGCGCGGCGTCGAGTTCCAGACGGCGACCCATCACTGCCTTAGACGAGGGCCCGTTAGCGGCGGTTGCTGGCTGCTCGGGATGCATGGCTCTCCGCAACTTAGCAGAGTCGGCAGGTAGTGATAGTGCTCGCAGGTGCGGCTGAGACGCCGGATTGCTTTCGAACATGCGGATGGGCGCGGACGAATGCCAAAAACTCGTGCTAGAGTTTGGAGTTCGGAGGGACTCGTGCCCGTTGCATCGCGAAAATTACTGGCGCTTCTGGTTTTCTGTTTCTTGATCGCAATTCCGGCTCACGCAAAAAATCAGGAAACTGGATTTCTTGATCGCAGTGTCACGGTGCAAGGCACGACGTATAAATATCAGGTCTTCGTACCGGACACCTGGACGCCGCACGAGAAATGGCCAGTGATTCTGTTCCTGCATGGGGCGGGGGAACGTGGCGAAGACGGACTGCAAGAGACTGACGTGGGCATCGGCACGGCGATTCGCAGCAACCGCAGCGTTATTCCGGCGATTGTGGTGATGCCGCAGTGCCGGCCAAATGTGTGGTGGCTGCAGCCGCCGATGGACGAGCTGGCGATCGCCGCGCTGAACGCGGCGATCAAAGAATTTCACGGCGATGTCCAGCGCACGTACTTGACGGGACTTTCGATGGGCGGATACGGGACGTGGTACCTGGCGGAAAAATATCCGGGCCGGTTCGCCGCGCTGATCGTGATTTGCGGCGGCATCCGCCCATCGGCGGGCGCGCTGAAAGCGAATCCCGCGCTTGCGCAATGGATACCGGCGGATGACCCGAAGAGCTACGCCGAAGCGGCCGCGAAGGTCGGCAATACTCCAGTGTGGATTTTTCACGGTGCGGATGACGACATCGTGCCGGTGACAGAATCGCAGCGGATGTATGCGGCGATGAAGGTGATCGGGACGGACGTTCACTACACGGAATTTCCCGGCATCCGGCATGCTTCCTGGGACAAGGCTTACGACGATCCGAAATTGTTTCCGTGGCTGTTCTCAAAGTCGCTGGCGGTGAGCGCAAAGTAGCGCACGGCGTCGAGTTTCGTCGTTTGATTGCGTCAGACTTATAGTTGATGGGCGGTTCGGATCTTGGGGAGGCCCAAATCATGAAATATGTGATCGTCGGGATTCTGAAAAGCTACGCAGATGCGGAAGACGCGGTAGAGGATTTGGAGCAGGCAGGCATCACGGGCGGACAAGTGGAAGTGATCGGCGAGATTGACGAGGACGCACGCACCGCGAACACGCCGGGCGAGCCTTCCACGAAGTCCGGCGAACAACCCCATGGCTGGATCGAGCGTCTATTCGGCAAGGGCGGTGCGCTGGAAAAACGCGAGGTGCGCGATGAATCCGGCACGCAGCCCGATTACATCGGCGAGCAGGAATTTTACGCGAGCCACGTGAAGCAGGGCGGCGCGGTGGTGGTTGTCCACGTGACGGCGGAGCAAGCCGCCAATCGTGCCGCGGCAATTTTGCAGGAGCACGGGGCGCGAGCTCCGGGAAGCAAGGATGGGCCCGTTGTGCGGCGGATTGAATAGCTTCGCGCTGGCGCGCATTCGAAAACGCGATGCGCATATGGAGGAAAAATCAATGAATCGGAAATCATTTGCGACGATCCCGTTGATTGGTTGCGCGCTGATTTTCGGACTGGTGACGGCGAGACCGGCGAAGACGCAAGACACCAAGACGCTCTATCCGAACATGGCGCCGGTGGAACAATACATGATGGAGCGAGATGCCGAGATCGCGCTGGCGCGCAGCGCCGCGCCGGAGTCCATCTCAAAGGATGCCGAGGTAATGGTGATGGGGCGGCACGGCTACGAAGTCGCCGTGAAAGGAACAAACGGTTTCGTGTGCATCGTGGAGAGAGGGTGGACCGCTCCGATCGACGATCCTGATTTTTGGAATCCCAAGCTGCGAGGGCCGATCTGCCTCAACCCGGCCGCCGCGCGAACTTACCTGCCGCTTACGATCAAGAAAACGGAGTCAATATTGGCTGGGCGGACTAAGGCGCAGATGTTCGAGGATATCCGGATCGGCTTCGAGAAAAAGGAATTGCCGGCACTGGAGCCCGGCGCGATGTCTTACATGCTGTCGAAGGAACAATATTTGGGCGATCGGGGCAAGCATTGGCACCCGCACATAATGTTCTTCGTCCCAGAGACGGAAACCGCGCTTTGGGGAGCGAATCTGGACGGCTCACCGATCTTGGCCTCCACGAACAAAGAAGATCGGCTTACGGTGTTTATAATTCCGGTGGGCGAGTGGTCTGACGGGACGCCGGGGCCGGACGATAAACATTGAGCGGCAATCGCGGCGGATCTAGGGCTTCACGAGAGCTACAGAAAATCCGAAGCATTTATATGCACCCATCATTCTTCGCAGCGGTAGCTTGTCTCGCACCTACGGCGCCGAGGTTGGATCGGGGGCAGTACATGCGAAGCGGATCGGTTCGGTCGTCACAAGAGGAAGTCAGAGGAGCCCGCCTGAAGGCGGCCGCTACAACTGCTAAACCAACGGCAAGTGCTGCCCGGTCCCGCGTTGCGGGACCGGCCGCTACAAATTCTAAAGCAACTCCAAGCCGGCCAGACGCCTGCGCCATGCCGCCACTGCGAAAGAAATTAGCGGAAGTTACTGACAAGCAGGACATCGCTGGATTCTTCGCCTTTCGCCAGCAGGAGCTGCTTACCGTCGCGTGTCCACGCGAAATCGAAGATGCGGCCGGAGGCGAAGTCGGTCACGGGCCGTGGCGGACCACCGGCCAGCGGCTGTTCCCACACATTCGTAGCGCCGCGGCGGGTCAAAAGGTATTGGATGCTCTTCTGATCGGGCGACCAACGTAATGTATTGGCGCCGATCGGCCGGACAAAGACATTCACGGGCGCTCCCCCTGCGGCGGGAATCATCGCGAGTTTCGCTACCGGCGCAGGAGTCAGCTCCTGGTAGCCGAGGGCGATCCATTTTCCATCGGGCGATATCACTCCATTTAGGCCGTTCGGAGACTTGAAAATCTCAACGGGAGCGCCGCCCTCGATGGGAACGCGGAAGAGCTTGTGGGCCGAATCGAACAGCACCCACTTGCCGTCGGGGGAACAGTCCGAGTTAAACACGTCATCGCTCAGTTTAAGCGTGTTAGAGCCGTCTACATCGGTGCGCAACAGGCGCAGCTTATTATCCTCGTAGGAATCGAATACCAGGTAGCGATCGCCGCAAGCCGACATGGAAATATAGTTGCGCACGTTGGGACGCACGAGCGTGCGCTGGCTGCCGTCGGCATTCATCACCGCGAGATCGCTGCCGCGGCTGCGCACTAGTAGCTTTCCTGCGGGACCGGGGGCCACGCCATCGTCGGGAGTTTCGCCCGTGGTGATTTGTTTTGCTTGCGCGGCTTTTCCGCCCGGCGCGATCCATACGTGCGCGCTCCTGTTTTCCTCCAATGCCACCAGCATCTTTCCGTCCTGCGTTATTTCCAACGTCTGACCGTAATCCGAAAGATCGTTAGTGAAGCGACTTTTTTCCCCGCTTGGATAGGAAACCAGGAACAATTGCGTGCGATTTTCTGGCATCTGCCCAATGGAAATCAGGAAGGAATTACCGCCGGGCAACCAGGCAGGCCTGCCGAGCTGCGCGGAACCAGAGAGCAGATCGTTCATCGCGCCGTCGGCGACGCTGACGGCGGTCACCACCCATTTCGTTTCTTTGCCCATCTGTAATCCCGACGCGAGGATGGTCTTTCCATCCGGTGACCAGGCGCCGCCGACCATAAATCCCGGCCAATTGGGCAACGCGACGAGAAGGCGATCGTTCGTACCGTCGATGCCGGCGACGCGCAGCTCCACATTATTGTGTTCCGGCACGCCGCGCATGTAGGCTAACTGCTTGCCGTCGGGCGAGAAGGTAAGAGGGCTGTCAATATCGCGAACCAACTGGCGCGCGGTGCCGCCCAGGACGGGCATGACGTAGAGATAGCGGAAACTTGTAGTGCTCTTGTCGGAGCGCACGAAGTAGACGTAGTTGCCGTCGGGCGAGAAGGTAAGGCCGGCGAAGGAGACTACGTCTGGCGCGAGGACTTGCACGTCGCTTTTGGTGGCGACGTTGCGCACCCAGAGGCTTTGCTGCTCACCGTCTGCGAGGACGTACACAATGTAGCGTCCGTCGGGAGAGATGGCGACGCCTGTGGCTTTGCCGCTATCGGTGAGTTTAGCGATCTGCATGTTCTGCAGATTCAGGCCGCGGGGGCCCGTGAGGAATTTGTAGCCGGCGAAGGCCACCACCGCGAGGACTACTAGCGCCGCAATCAGGATGGGAATTTTCAGGCTGTGCCGTGGCGCGATTGTTTGCGCGGCGCCACTTCCCTGCTGCGCGGCGGCTGGGATGCTCCCGTTAGAGCCTGATTCCCCCGCTGTCGTGGCTATCGAGCCGCTCGCTGAACTTACGCGTCCGGAACTTGTGTCGCGTTTCAGGCGCTTCAAGTCGGCGCGCATTTCCGCGGCGCTTTGGTAGCGAAGGTCGCGGTCTTTCTCCATCGCCTTGAAAATCAGCTGCTCGAGCTCTGGGGGCAGGTTGTTGTTCAGGCGGACGGGCGCGACGGGATTCTTGTGGAGGATGGCGTCGAAGATCGCGCCGGAGGTATCGCCTTGGAATGGAAGACTGCCGGTGACCATTTCGTAGAGCACGATTCCGAAGGAGAAAAGATCGGTGCGCGCGTCGAGGTCTTTGCCCAGAACTTGCTCGGGCGACATGTACGCAACCGTGCCCATGGAAGTGCCGGGACTGGTGAGTTGCGCCGTATCCACGCCGACGGTAAGCATGGTGGCGCTGCGTCCGCTGACGGCTTTGGCGCTGGAAACTTTGGCGAGGCCGAAATCCAGAACTTTGGCGTGGCCGCGCTTGGTCACGAAAATATTGGCGGGCTTGATGTCACGATGCACGATGCCTTCGCTGTGTGCGGCATCGAGCGCGTCGGCAACCTGGATCGCGAGATCGAGCAGGTTGTCGAGTTCCATGGAGCCGCCGGTGATGATGTGCTTCAGCGTCTGGCCGTCGAGAAACTCCATGGCGATGAACGCCTTGCCGCCCGCTTCGCCAATATCGTAAATCGTGCAGATGTTGGGATGATTGAGCGCGGAGGCGGCTTGCGCTTCTCTTTGGAAACGCGCGAGGGCTTGCGGGTCTTTTGCGACATTGTCCGGCAGGAATTTCAGGGCGACGAAACGATGAAGGCGGATGTCCTCGGCTTTGTAAACGATGCCCATACCCCCGCCGCCGAGGCGTTCCACGATGCGATAGTGCGAGAAAGTTTGTTCGAGCAGCGGATCGGCGCTGGGCATGTGTTGCACATATTAGGGTGCGGCAAAAGGCAAGTCAACGAACACCACGCGTTTGCTCTCAATTGCACCAAACCGTGAGGATGGCCCGTGGAAGTGGTTTTCCGGAGGCACTATGCGGGAACGACAGCGAGATTCAACTGTGATCTACCGATGAGCAAGGCGGCAAATTGCGCGGCCGGAAGCGGGCGACTGAAATAATAACCCTGCGCCTCGTCGCAGTGGTGAGCCTTAAGAAACCGGAGTTCGGCGTCTGTTTCGACGCCTTCAGCCACGACGCGTAGTCCAAGGCTTCTGCCCAGAGCGATGATGGCGATGACGAGCTTCGCTTCGTCTTGCTCGAGAGTGATCTGACGAATGAAGGCCTGGTCGATTTTCAAAGAATCGACCGGAAATTTTCTGAGATAGCTGAGGCTCGAATAACCTGTGCCGAAATCATCGATCGCCAGATGGACTCCTGCGGCTCTCAATGTCTTGAGCACGGATCTCGTTGAATCGACGTGCTTCATGAGCACGGTTTCGGTTATTTCCAGCTCGACCGAGGCAGGATTGATGCCTGTGCTCTCGATGATCGAAAGGACGCCATCGAGAAAATTCTCGGTGCGAAACTCCATTGCCGAGGTGTTCACTGCCATGGTTAGGGGCGGCAGGCCCTCCTGCGCCCAGGACTGCGCTTGCTTGCACGCCTCGCGCAGAACCCAACGGCCAATCGGGATAATCAGTCCGCAGGCTTCGGCGACCGAGATAAATTCCACCGGGGGTACTGCACCGCGAACGGGATGGGTCCAGCGCAGCAACGCCTCTGCGCCCGTAATTCTGCCCGTTTTCAAATCCACCTTCGGCTGGTAGTGCAAGCAGAACTCGTCCCGCTCCAGAGCACGCCGCAGATCCTCTTCGATCGATTGCCGTTCGACAGCCCGGACGTTCATCTCCGACCTGAAGAATCTGTAGCTCTGGCGTCCATTTTCCTTGGCCTGGTACATGGCAGTATCGGCATTTTTGATGAGGGTCGCGGCGTCCGAGCCATCGTCCGGATATATGCTGATGCCAATACTGGTGGTGACGTGAAGGTCGTGTCCATCAACCGCGTGCGGCGCCGCGACCGCGGCCAAAATCTTCCTGGCGGTGATGGCCGCGCTTTCCGCAAGCCCGACTTCAGACAGGAGTAACAGGAATTCGTCGCCTCCCAGGCGGCCCACCGTGTCCGAAGTGCGGACACATTCGAAGAGGCGTTCCGCTACGGACTTAAGAAGTTTGTCACCGATCGCGTGCCCTAGAGAATCGTTGATGTGTTTGAAACCGTCCAAATCCAGAAATAGCAGCGCCAGCCTGCCGCCGTGCCGCACGGCGAGACCGACTGCTTGGGAAATTCGGTCTTGGATCAGCATGCGATTGGGCAGGCCGGTCAGGAAGTCGTGCCGGGCGGAATGGGCCATTTCCAACGCCATTGTTCGGGCTGCGCTCATGTCGCGAACGACGATTACGGCCCCGGTGGCTGTTCCTTCGCGGTTGTGAATTGGAGACAGCGAATCTTCGATCGGAATTTCGTAACCGTTCCGGCGGATCAGCAGCCAGTTCTCCGGGAGCGCTGTCGTGCGATTTTGCCTAACCGCCAACGCCATAGGGTCAGGAATTATTTCGCGGCTGGCGGCATCGACGATTTGGAGTACCTCTCTCATCGGCCTGCCTACCGCCTCCGGCAAGAGCCAACCGGTCATCCGCTCCGCGACGAGATTAAGGAAGGTGATGCGCCCGGAGATGTCCGTGCAAATGACGGCGTCGCCGATGGAATTGAGCGTGACCTGCGCGCGTTCTTTTTCGTCGAACAGAGCCTCTTGCGCTTCGTTACGCTCCGTGATGTCTCGAGTCACCTTACCGAAGCCGCGTAACTGCCCTTGCGGATCGCGAATGGAGGTGATCACGACGTTCGCGAAGAAACGCGTTCCGCCTTTGCGCACGCGCCAACCTTCTTCCTCGTAACGTCCGTGTTCCACGGCCGCTTTTAATTCTTTGGCAGGGTGGCCGTCCGCGACTGCTTCTGGAGTATAGAATTTTGAAAAGTGCTGGCCGATGATCTCCTCGGCTTTATAGCCCTTGATACGCTCGGCGCCTTCATTCCAAGTCGTTACTCGACCCTCGGGGTCGAGCATCAAGATCGCGTAATCCTTGACCCCAGAGACTAGTAGACGGAGTTTTTCCTCGCTACGCCTCAGCTCGTCTTCGATTTGTTTGCGTCTGGTAATGTCTCGAATGGCGCTAAGGACCACCACGCCCTCTTTCGTCTCCAGCGGCCGCAAGTTCAGCTCCGCGCAAAATTGAGTTCCATCCCGGCGGAGCAGATCGAGTTCCATGGCCGCGTCGGTGGGGGGCGACTGGGGGTTGCGAAAAAAAATACGCTGCTGCTTTGACAGTGATGCGGGCGGTTTCCCCGGCAACAACAGTTTCGCGTCTTGCCGGAGCATTTCGCTCCGCGCATACCCGAACATCTCTTCCGCCCGGGTATTAACAAGAACGATTTTGTCGTGCTTGTCGACAACCACGATGCCGTCGGGCGTGGCTTCCAGCAGCGCCCGGAAACGCGCTTCGCTCGCTTGTGATTGATTCACGAGCCGGTTCAATAGGCGGGTGCCCACGTAAATGAAGGCGATGAGGCACAGGGTGTTGAACGTCGAGAACAGGATGATGCCCGTCTCGGTGTCCAAGTAGCCCGCCTTTTGGGCCTCCCACCGCAGCCAACCCGCTGCAGTTGGCACTACCAACGCGATCGGCAGCAGTTTCCGCACGAGGACACCGGAGGCATCGTCGCGGCTGATCGCACTCATGAATCCGTACGCGGGCCGGGCCAGCAAAACGCCCAGCGAAAGCACTAGAAGCGTAATTGCGGTGTGAATCGCCATTCCTGAGAAGATGTAAATCGAATAAAGAGCTTGCACAGAGAACACATAACCGATCACCGCATACAGCGAGACAGCTCCAGTCACTGCCGCGAGCGTCTGCGAGTAGCGGCGACCCAACGTTTCCCGATCCATAAGAAGCATGCTGAACCCAAGAAGAGTGATGCATATCGCGGTGTTGATTCCCATCCGGCTTGGCGCGAGCATGCCCGCGCGGGGCGAATGGTCCGCGAACAGCATCCCATCGATGCCGTAGTCCACGCGAAGCGCGGCCTCGGATAATGTGAAGACGCCAATGAGTGAGAGAAGAATTGCGCAGCCATACCCGACACGGTTCTTCCATTTGGGCCGTGATTCGTCGGACAGGCACCAGAGCGAAACACCCGCCAATAACATTGATAGAGCCGTGTTCGCCTTCATGCTTGCCAGATGCGGACCCAGACTTTTGACGACGGGCACATCGAATGCCCAACCCAGCAAGACGATGACTCCGACCGCTGCTCCGCATGCAGCGGCTGCACGGGAAAGCGACACCACGCGCTTAAGAATTCGTTGCTGACGAAACGATTCGATTTCGCGTGTCATGGCATCTCCTTTCGCGCCGACTGCCGACGGAAGGCGGTCGCAGACAGGATTTCGCGCAGTGTTTAAGGGGATCGTGCCTACCAGCACGCGACGTAGCTTCTGAGAAAGACAACTTCGCGGGAAGTGCTACTTGAAGGGGATGTTTAGTATGTCGCACGCGGAGATAAAGTCAATCCGCTGGCCTGATTTCGTAGCCTATTCGCCACTCATGCGAGCATAAGTGGTTCAAAACTGCCGTTGAGGGACCTCGCCGGGTCGATCGCACACGAGTGAGAGGCCAAGTCCAGATTCGCCGCTGCATCTCACAGAATCGGATCGGCAGACGCAAATGGGGTCGTGAAGATCGGCTGTACGAGCGGTCGAAGACTTTGGGAGATCGGACGCCCGGGGGGCGGGTGGCGCACGCGCGTTGGTGTCGCGCGAAGGATTGGCGGAAGATGACGGAATTGTTACAATGGTTCTTGGCCGGCTGACTGTGGCTGGCTCTCATCCAGATTACCGGGACGAAGTTCCCCAGGCAGGAAACCAAACGAATGGCTGCACGCACGCTTTACGAAAAAATCTGGGATGCCCACGTGGTGCGGGAAGAACCGGGGCAGCCTACCTTGATTTATATTGATCGACATTTGATCCATGAGGGCACTTCGCCGCAGGCGTTTGCGGGTCTGAAGGCCGCGGGGCGCAAAGTGCGTCGACCGGAGCTGACGTTTGCGGCGATGGATCACTCCGTTTCGACGAAGAATCGGCTGCTGCCGGTGCTGGATGCGGACGCGCGCGGGCAGTTCGAAGCGCTGGAACGCAATTGCGCGGAGACGGGCGTGCACTTGTTCGATATGAACAGCAAGAACCAGGGCATCGTGCACGTTATCGGGCCGGAGTTGGGGATCACACAGCCGGGGCAGACGATTGTTTGCGGCGACAGCCACACTTCGACGCACGGGGCGTTTGGCGCGCTGGCTTTTGGAATCGGCACCAGCGAAATCGAGCATGTGCTGGCTACACAGTGCCTGACGCAATTCAAATCGAAAACGATGAAGGTGGAAATTACTGGCAAGCGGCCGCACGGCGTCACGGCCAAGGATATTATTCTGGCGGTGATCGGGAAAATCGGAATTGCCGGTGGGAATGGGCACGTTTTCGAGTACACAGGCGAAGCGGTGCGCGGACTTTCGATGGAAGGGCGCATGACGATGTGCAATATGTCCATCGAAGGCGGGGCACGGGCGGGGATGGTGGCACCGGACGAAACGACTTTCAAATACATGGAGGGGCGTCCGTTTGTTCCGCGCGGGCGGGAATTTCAGGCGGCGGTGGATTTCTGGCAGACTTTGCCGAGCGATACCGGCGCGGTCTATGACGACACGTTGACCTTGCACGCACGCGATTTGGCGCCGATGGTTACGTGGGGCACGAACCCGGGGATGGTGACGCAGGTTTCTGACCGCGTGCCGGATCCGGCTAGCTTTAGTGACCCGGTGGATCGCGAGGCGGCTACGCGCGCGCTGGTCTATATGGATTTGAAACCGGGGACGGCGATGGAGGATATTTCGCTCGATCGCGTGTTCATCGGCTCATGCACGAATTCACGGCTGGAGGATTTGCGCGCGGCGGCGAAGGTGGTCGAGGGCAGGCACGTCGCGAAATCCTTGAAGCAGGCGCTGGTGGTGCCTGGATCGCGCGTGGTGAAGGCGGAAGCGGAAGCCGAGGGGCTGGACAAAGTTTTTGTTGCGGCGGGCTTCGAATGGCGCGATGCGGGATGCAGTATGTGCATCGGGATGAATGATGATGTGCTGCTGAGCGGCGAGCGTTCGGCGAGCACTTCGAATCGCAATTTCGAAGGGCGGCAGGGCAAGGGCGGGCGCACGCACCTGGTGAGTCCGGTAATGGCGGCAGCGGCGGCGATCGAGGGCCACTTCGTGGACATCCGCAAGTGGAATAATGTGGACGGAGTGGAGTGACGATGGAACCTTTCATTAAGCATACGGGAGTTGTGGCGCCGCTGGATCGCGTGAACGTGGACACCGATCAGATGGTGCCGAAGCAATTTTTGAAATTGCAGACGCGTCAGGGATATGGGCGCGTGCTTTTTTATGATTGGCGGTATTTGCCAGGGGAAAAACCGAACCCCGAGTTTGTTTTGAATGCGCCGCGTTATAAGGGGGCTTCGGTGATTGTGGCGCGCGCGAATTTTGGATGTGGATCGAGCCGCGAACATGCGCCTTGGGCGATCTTGGATTATGGGTTTCGCGCGATTCTGGCGCCGAGTTATGCGGACATTTTTTACAATAATTGTTTTAAGAATGGGATTTTGCCGGTGACGCTTTCGAACGAACAGATTGATGAGCTTTTTGCGCGGACGGAGAAGCGGGAAGGTTATCGCGTTACTGTGGATTTGGAGCATCAGGTGGTGACGGACGACCAGGGGCTGCGCTATTCGTTTGAAGTGGATCCGTTCCGGCGGGATTGTTTGCTGAAGGGGCTCGATGATATTGGGCTTACGTTGGTGCATGAACCGCGGATTTCTTCTTTCGAAGCCAAGTACTTGAAACATCCGGCGATGTATGAGGCTGTGGATGTGAAGCATCATAGTGATTCGCCGCAATCGGCGCGGCATAACTGATTTTTCCCTCGCTGAGATCACCGACATAAATTCTTGTAGTGCCGCACCTTGCGTCGTGGCAAGTTGCCTGCGCTAGGTCTCCGGGCTGGCGTCTCCAGCGCGCGAGGTAAGCCCCGCGTGGGGCGTTTTGTTGCCAGACATTTGGCCTCGACGAAAGCGGTGGCAAGCCGCCGCACTCCATACGGTTTTGTAGCGCGGGCCGCTTTTGTAAGCGACTGATTATTCCTGGGCGCGGATTATTGGCTCGGGGGACTCCGGCGCGATCGGGGCTGGGCCTTTTAGTTCGGCTAGGAGGATGCCGGCGAAAATTAGTGCGGCGCCTAGCAGGATGCGGCCTCCAAGATGTTCGCGTGCGAGAAGCCAGGAGGTTAACGCGGCGAAGACTGGCTCTAGGCTGATCAAGATTGCGGTGTGTGTGGGCGACGTATATTGCTGCGCCCAGGTTTGAGCTGAGAAGCCGAAGGCGGTGGAGCCGATGGCAGTGATTAGCACAGCGAAGATTAGTGTGCCGCTCCAGACCCAGTGCGGGTGTTCGACGTTGGTGATTGAGAGCAATGGCAACGCGATCGTCGCGAGAATTGCTGTCGTGGCGACCTGCACTACGGCTAGCGCGCCCACAGAGTGATGTTCGATGTAGCGGCTGATGAAGATCATGTGCACTGCGAACATCACCGCGCAGCCGAAGACTAGGGGATCGCCGCGATTCAGGCCACCGAAACCTTCGGGTGGCACGGTGAGGAAATAGAGGCCGGCGAGCGCGGCGAGGGCGCCGGCCCAGATCCATTTATTGACGCGGCGTTTGCTGAAGGCCGCAAGCAGCAGCGGCACGATCACGACGCTTGAGCCGGTGATGAAGGCGGCTTTCGACGGCGACGTGAATTTCAGGCCGGTGGTTTGAAACGCGTAGCCGGCAAACATGAAGAAGCCGATTTGAGCGCCCGCCCAGATCGAGCTGCGGGTCAGCCCGCGCAGCGAGCGGTGAAAGAAAATCGCCATCACCACGGCGGCCAGCGCGAAACGCACGGCAATGTACATGAAGACGGAAACGTCAGCGAGCGCGTCCTTCACGACGACGAACGTGGCACCCCAGATGAGCGCTGTGAAACCCAGTGCGAGGTCCGCGCGGAAATGTTTGCTGAGCATGGACGGAAGAGTTTACGCGCTGCGCGCGGGGGTGACAAGACGAGTAACGCCAGGGCGACGGCGCGCCACATTTATTGACGCGCGTCTCGCGCTGTAGTACAGAATGTGCCACCTATGACTCGTCCATTAACCGCAGTCGTACTTACCTTTCTCGGCGTCGCAACTCTATTAACAACTCCGCTGACCACTCCCGTGGCCGGCGCGAAACATGAAACGTGGTTTGAGGCGCGCAGCCCGAATTTCATCGTGGTGTGCAATGCGGGGGAAAAGCAGGCACGCAAGACAGCAATTCGTTTTGAGCAGATTCGCGCGGTCTTTCGGCGCGAGCTGGAACTTGCCAGCAAACACCAGAGCCCGGTGATCACCATTCTGGCCGTGAAGGACGAGGATTCGATGAAGGCCTTGCTGCCGGAATATTGGATGAAGGGCCACGCGCATCCGGCGGGAATGTTTCTGGAAAACATGAATCAATATTTTGCGACGATCCTGCTCGATGCCCCGGGGTCGAATCCCTACAACACGATTTATCACGAATATTTCCACTCGTTGACCGCGCCTTATTATCCAAACTTGCCTGTATGGGTGTCCGAAGGGCTCGCGGAATTCTACGGCAACACGCAGATCGGCGATTCCGAGGTGGGGATGGGTAGGCCGGATCCGGATTTAATTATCGAGCTTAAGCAGGGCGGATTGATGCCGCTAGACGTGCTGTTCAAGGTGAATCACAACTCTCCGTATTACAACGAGCAAAATAAAATTTCGGTTTTCTATGCGGAATCCTGGGCGCTGACGCACTACCTGATGGTGGGTGACAAGTCTGCACATAGGCCGATGCTGCAGGCTTACGTCAATGCGGTGACTAAGGGGGCGACAGAGGAGCAAGCGGCGGCGCAAGCGTTCGGAGATCTGAAAAAACTGCAAGCGGTGCTATTTGCATACATCGGTAACGCTGCGTTCTATTACATCAAAGCGCCGCCACCTCCGGAAATTCCCGCCGGCGATTTACAAGCGCACGAGCTCTCGGAGGCCGAGGTGGATGCGTACCGCGGCGGTTTTGCGGCGGTGCGAGGACGGACCCAGGATGCCATCCCGCTGCTGGAACAGTCGGTGAAGCTCGATCCGAAACTGGCGCTCGGTTATCAATACCTGGGATTCGCGGAGTATGAGGATCGCAAGCACGCGGAGGCGCTGGCGGATTTCACGCGCGCGATCGAATTGAATCCGAATAACGCATTGACGCGATTCCTGCGCGCCTATCTAACGTCCCGGCAGGGCGGGACCATTGGCGACGACACGCAGATGGAGGAGGACTTGCGCACGGCGATCGCCGTCAGCCCGGAATTTGCGCCGCCTTACGGCGTGCTGGCCGTGTATATGGCGAATCAAGGAGCCAATTTGCCGGAAGCGCTGAAGCTGGCGCAAAAGGCGCAGGCGCTCGAGCCCGGAAGCACGATTTATCAGATTGATTTAGCGCAGGTGCTGGCGCGCATGAATCGCTACAAGGAAGCGCGCAATATTGCAGCGCATGCGCGGGACGACGCCGCCAATCCCATGGAGCGAGCGGAGGCCGGTAACTTTTTGGCTTTCCTGCAGCAGCAAGAGCGGTACTCCGGAGGCGAATCTGATCCTGCTGAGCCGGTTGCGACGCAGCGGTCTTCCGCGGTGTCATCGGCTTCGGGTTCAGCGGCGAGTTCACCGCCAGCCGCGCAAGATAACGAGGGCACGCAGGCGGTTAGCGATGATGCGCCGAACGCTGGCAGTCTGCGCGAGGCCACAGGGAGGGTGACGAAGCTGAGTTGCATGAACGGATTGAAATTCGACTTGGACACCGGCGCTGGAACGTTGACTTTGCGTGTCAAGCCGGGCGCGCGGTACCACATAAAAGTGACGACGCGACCGAGCGGACCGTTTAATCCCTGCACGGCGATTCAGGGCCAACGCGTCACGGTGGAATATCAGCCGGTGGGCAGCAGCGGAAAGATGGGCGAGGTGGAATCGCTGACAGTGCAGGCGGTTGGTAATGGCGAAGGCGGCGGTGGGAGTGCGGGGAATTCTGGAGAGGCGAGGCGGTTGGGCGTCGAAGGTGCGCATGCCGAGCCGGTGAAGGCTTCGGCGGAAGGCGCGGTGACGCAGGTTTTGTGCAACGGGCACGAGCTTACGTTGAACCTGGACGCGGGGGACGGAACTTATATTTTACACGCGCGCGATGCGACGCGGGTGCAGTTCGAGCAGGACGTGGCGTTTGACGCGGGGAATTTCGAGCCTTGCACGCAGTTGAAGGGGCGCGAGGCGAAGGTTACGTTTGTTACGGTGGAGGGAAAGACTTACGACGGGGAGATTCAAGGAGTCGAGGTGGAGAAGTGAAGTTGCGGATGACGCGGGTTTTAGAAGTAACGTCAAAACATTTGACACAGAGGATGCGGAGAAAAACCGGAGGTAAATCTGAGAAACAAGGCTTGGGTTTAGTGCGTCGCTAGAGTTTCCGGGTGCTGGTAGACGATGCGGCCGCCGGCGATGGTTATGTTTACTTTCGTTGTTAGTAGGTCGCGCGCGGGGATTTTGTGAAGGTCCACCGGATACACTACCAAATCCGCAAACAATCCTGGGGCGATTGTGCCTTTGCGTTTTTCTTCGAATTCGGCGTAGGCCGAGCCAACCGTGTAGGCGCGCAGGCAATCTTTGATCGGCAAAGTTTCCTGGGGCTGCCAGCTGGCGCCGCCCTGCGGCAACTGGCGCGTGACGCAGGCATAAATTCCGCGCAGAGGATTGAGCGGCTCGACGGGATGATCTGTGCCGAACGCGAGATGCACATTGTGCTGTTCCATGGTGCGCCAGGCGTAGGCGCCACGCGAGCGTTCGGGGCCGAGGCGGTCGCTGGCCCAGCGCTCGTCATCGAGAAGGTGCGACGGCTGCATGGACGCGATGATGTCGAGGCTGCCAAAACGCGCGAAATCTTCGGGCGCGACGACTTGGGCGTGCTCGACGCGATCGCGACGATCGCGCGGGCCGTTTGCGGCGACGACTGCGGCGAAAGTATCCAGCGCGACGTGGTTCGCGCGATCGCCGATCGCGTGAAAGGCGAGCTGAAATCCGGCGCGGTCGCGCTCGATGGCCATGGGCGCGAGGTTCGCTTCATCCACATGCAGAAGTCCGGAGGTACCCGGCGCGTCCGAATATGGCGCGAAGAGCGCGGCGGTGCGCGAGCCGAGCGAACCATCGAGAAATGCTTTGAGGGCGCCGGTTTTGAGCCACGGATCGGTTGGGCCCCATTCGCTGCGCAGTGCTTCGAGCTGGGCGACGGGCGTTGTGAAATCCAGCCACTCGGTGATGCGCGCGGTCAGCCTCCCTTCCTTGCGCAACTGCTGATAGACCAGGAAATTTTCCTTGCTGAACGAAACGTCGCGGCTGACCTCCAGATAGGAACAATCCTGCAGCGACGTGATGCCGTTGCGCGCGGCGTCGGCGAGAACCAGCTCGATGCCGCGGCGGCGCTCGGCCGAAGATGGCGGACCGATGTGGGAAAATACGAGGTTGGTCGCGCCGTCTTCTTGCAACAGGCCGGTGGGTTCGTTCGTTTGTGGATTGAAAACAATATGGCCGGTTGGTGGCTGTGGGGTGGTTCGCGTTACGCCTGCTAGCTGCAGCGCCAGCGAATTCGCGACGGCTACGTGGCCGTCCACGCGTGCAAAAAACATGGGATGCTCGGTGGACACGGCGTCCAGATCTTCGCGTTTGGGATCGCGACGGCCGGGCCAGAGAGTCTGGTCCCAGCCGAAGCCCGTGATCCATTCGCCGGGGGCGCGGTCTTTCATATTGTCGCGGATGCGCTGCTGGAAATCAGCGAGTGATTGGACGCCTGTGAAATCAACGGCGAGTTTCGCGAGCGCGGATTGACCGATGTGCACGTGCGCGTCGTTGAAGCCGGGCATCACGAACGCGCCACGCAAATCAATGATGCGTGTGCTGGGTCCGAGCCACGGCTTGATGTCCGGCGAGTCGGCGGCGGAAGCTTTTCGCAGATCCTCAGTATCGCGAGTGACGTAGGACACCGCGACGATGGATTCGCCGCGAATCGCGACAGCACCGGCCCATTCGTGCGCTGGATCCATCGTTTCAATCTTTGCGTTCGTGAGGACGAGGTCGGCCGGACCTTGCGCTGGCGAAAGCCGCGCAGGGGCTTGCGCGATGGGCGAAGCGCTCGATTTTGCAACGGGAGATTCTCCTACGGAATTCGCGGCGCGCGCGGCTATCAGAGTCGCAGCGCATATGGCACCGATGAAAAAAGTCAGGAGAACACGACGGGACATTCTACGGTTGGACTCCGGCGAGCGCGACAGTTGCGAGGAAAAGGCGTTTCAGGCCCATTTCGCGGCCGGAGGCGTCGTACCACTCGGCAGTGGTGTGCGAGCCGCCGCCTTTTCCACCGCCGCCGAGCGAAACGGCGGGGATGTTGAGCGAGAGAGGAATGTTGGCATCGGTGGAACTGCGTTCGAGGCGCGAACGATTGCCGAGGAAGCGATCTACGTTGCGCAGAATTTCGAGCAGCGCGGCGTTGTCCGGTAATTTTCCGGCCGGGCGCGAACCGAGCGAACGAACGATTACACGGAGCGTTTCGTTTTCGTCGTGCGCTATAGCCATTTCCTCGCGCGCGCCGGATTGCATGGCATCGCGCAGGGCGCGCTCCATTTTATTTACTTGAGCTTCGTCTTCGGAGCGCAGATCGACTTTCACGGCAGCACGTGAGGGTATGGAATTTACGGACGTGCCGCCTTCGATCATGCCGAAATTGTAGGAGCTGCGCGGATCGTCGGGAACCGGAATCGCGGAAAATTTCACGATGCCGCGGGACAGCGCGGTAATGGGATTGGGCGCGCCGAAATCAGACCAGCTGTGTCCGCCGGGGCCGATGATGGCGATTTCGAACCGGTGGGAGGCAATGGCTTGCGTGGTTATGTGTTCGGTCGAGGCGCCGTCCACGGCGATTACGGCAGCGAGACGCGAGCCGTAGGATTCGACGAGTGCGCGAATGCCACGCAGGTTGCCTTCGCCTTCTTCGCCGACGTCGCCTGCGATAACAATCGTTTTCGTTGTAATGATGCGCGATTCGGACAGCGCACGCGCGAGGCCAGCGAGGGCGGCGAGGCCCGCGCCATTGTCGGCGACGCCCGGGGCGGTGAGGCGATTGCCGTGGCGTTTCACGCGCACGTCGGTACCGGCTGGAAACACGGTGTCGAGATGCGCGGCGAGTAATACGACGCTGTTTGCGTCTGTGCCAGGGCGCTCGGCGATTACGTTGCCGATTGGGTCGAGCTGAACTTTCAGGCCGGCGGCTTCGAAGATTTTCTTCAGGTATTCGGCGCGGGGCGCTTCTTTGAATTCAGGGGCGGGAATTTCGGTGAGATGGATCTGCTGGTCGGTGAGCCAGGCGGAGCTCGTGTCGATCCATGCGAGGCCGCGGGCGCACGCGGGGTCGTCGGCGAGTTTCTCGATCGAGTCACCGGCGGCGCGCGCGTAAAGTGTGGCCATCGTTAAAAAGATACCGCAGATCAGTGTGAGTTTCACGAGATTCGTTCGGCGAATTCCGGCGCCGGACAGGAACATTGTACACGGCGGTGAGACGATTCAGGCGCGTCGCTAAGGAATTTTGGCTGGGGTGGATGCGGACGCGATGATCGCGTGGATTTCTACTTCGGTCATGACGCGCTCGGCTTGTTTTGCGGAGGCGAAGATGCGGTCGACTAGCTCGTCACTGGCTGGGACGCCGCGCTTTTCAAGCCAGTAGATAACGTTGGAGCGGCCGCTGAGCGGGCCGATTTCGATGATTTGTTCTAGGCCGAAGAGATGCGACGGGACGCCGCTGTAAATCGAGTTGGCGAGCTCTTGGTCGCCCTTCTTGTACGCTTTCACGATGGCGGCGGCATGCACGCCGGTGGCGGTGCGGAACGCGTCGCGGCCGACTACCGGATAATTCGGCGGGATTGGCGTGTGCGTGGCTTTCGAGACGGCTTCGGAATATTGCTTGAGCTTCGAGAGGTCCTGTTCGATCAGACCTAGCAGCCGCAGATTGACTAGCATTAATTCCATCGGCGTGTTTCCGACGCGCTCGCCCAGGGCCAGCGCGGCGGCGTGGACTTGATCGGCTCCGGCGGCAATAGCGGCGAGTGAATTCGCGATGGCGAGGCCGCGATCGTTGTGACCGTGCCAATCCACGCGAATTTTTTCACCGGACGGCTTTACGACTTCTTCGATGACGAAGTTCACCAGATTGTAGGCACCGCGCGGAGTGGCGTGGCCGACTGTGTCGCAGAGAACGACGGCGCGCGCGCCGGCGCGGATCGCGGTGGAGTACAAAGTGATCACCGTTGAAGGGTCGGTGCGGATCGTGTCTTCGGTGACGTACATCACCGGCAGGCCAGCGGAGGTGGCGAATTTTACGGCGTCTTCGGTGGTGCGCTGGAGATGCTCGACAGTCCAATCTTCTACCAGGCGGCGAATCGGGCTGGAGCCTAGGAAAGTGGCGGCTTCGATGGGGCGGCCGACTTTTTCGGAAATTTCGATGATGGGCTGGATGTCGTTCTTCAGGGTGCGCGCGGCGCAGTTGGGGCGGATTTTCATGCGCGAGGTGACGATCTCGCGCGCGAGGGCTTCGGTGTCGGCGTAAGCGCGCGGACCGGCGCCGGGGAGGCCGATGTTTACCGTGTCAATGCCGAGCGATTCCATCAGGTGCAGGATTTCGATTTTTTCGGCGATGCTGGGATCGCGGACGGAGGGATTCTGCAGGCCGTCGCGTAGGGTTTCGTCATTCAGGGCGACGGGACGGGTGGTGGGGATTTCGGCGCCGGTGAAGGTGTTCCAGTCGTGGATTAGTTCGTGTTTCATTTTGTACGATGACAACCTATTGCCGATCCTCGTTGCAACGAGAATTCGAAGAGAGACCCTTCGCTGCGCTCCCTTCGCCACCTACCTCAGGGCAAGCAGGATGACGACGAATTCAACGGCTGATCCTTAATATCGGATCGTGTAGCTGCGCGGCGCTTGCGTGAGGCCGGGCTTATAGATGGTGTGGCAAAATTCGCAGCGATAAATTTCGGCTTTTTTCCCGACCAGCGCTTCGATTTCTTTTGGGTAGTCGTACCAGCGTTTTAGGTGGCCGCAGCAGAGCTTGCCTTTGGCGTCTTTTTCGTCGCAGGCGCGCATGGTGGGTTTCTTGGGCTTGATTTTTGGGGCTGCGGGGGATTCTGGTTCGGCCGTGGGCGCGGCAGCGCTCGCTGCGGGCGGAGGTGCTGGAGTTGCGGCTGCTGGAGCGGGTGGTGTGGGCGTTTCTGGAGTCGCGTCAGTCATTCGATTCGCTCCCATGTCTCTGAAATCGCAACCGAAACAACGAAGTCAAAGGATTTACACAGAGGACGCAGAGTAAAAGCGGAGAACACAGAGACGGCGCCCCGGTCCTCTGCTTCCACTATCTGCTGTGCATCCTCAGCTTCCCCTGGCTTCCCTTCTTCAAATCCTGTCGCGGCGAAAGACTACACCGCGTGCCCCTTGCTTCTTCATCATCGCTGCTAAGCGACGGCGCCAGGTGGGCGCGAACAGCGACTCGACGAACGCACCGGCGGCGGCGGCCAGCTCGGCAGTGTAACCGAACCACCAGGATTTCGCGATGCGTGGCAAGCGGTCCACATCGATGTATTTTACTCGAACCATTTCGAGCAGTCCAAGGCGGGAATGGGTGTGTCCCCAGCCGCTTGCGCCGGGGCCGCCGTGGGGGGCTTCGGTGATGCCGTAGTAGCTGGCGACGTCGTTGACCATCACGGAGCCGGCGCGCACGCGGGAGGCGATATCGCGGCCGCGAACGTTGTCCGCGGTCCAGATGCTGGCGCTCAAGCCGAAGGGGGAGTCGTTCGCGAGCGCGACGGCTTCATCGGCCGTGGCTACCGCGCGAATGGCGATCACAGGGCCGAATGTTTCTTCGCGCATCAGTTGCATGGAGTGGTCCACGTTCCTCACGACGGCCGGCTGCAGGAAATTAGCACCGAGATCGGAGCGGCGGTTGCCTCCGGTGAGAACTTGCGCGCCGCGTTCGACAGCATCGTGCAATTGCGTTTCAACTTTTTCGAGCTGGGCCATGCGGATCATTGGACCGATTTCGGCGTCGGGATCGGTGGCGGGGCCGACGCGCAGCTTCTTTGTTTTTTCGACGCAGAGCTGCGTGAAGCGTTCGGCTGCTGGCTGCTCGACGTAAATGCGCTCGACTGAGATGCAGGTTTCGCCGCAATTCATGAAGCCGCCCCAGACGGCGGCGCTTGAGGCGATTTCGAGATCGGCGTCGGCGAGGACGATCATCGCGTCTTTACCGCCGAGTTCGAGGACGGAGGGGATTAGTTTTTTGGCGCATGCTTCGGCGATGCGCTGGCCGGTAGCGACGCTGCCGGTGAAGAAAACTTTGTCGGGGCCGGCTTCGATGATTGCGGCGCCTAGGTCGCCGCGCCCTTGCAGCACTTGCACCACGCCCGGAGGACATTTTGCTTGCTCGACCAGTTCGCCGACTAGCTGGCCGCACCATGGCGTTAGCTCGGAGGGTTTCAGCAGAACAGCGTTGCCTGTCGCCAGCGCGGGAATCACCTGGGCCATGGGAATCGAGAAGGGATAATTCCACGGTGAGATGATGGCGACGACGCCCAGCGGATCGAATTCCAGCCAGCCGGACTTTGCTTTCATGGCGATGTTGTGATGCGGCACGCGTTCGGGACGCAGCCAGCGCGGGGCTTGGCGCGCGAGAAAATCGGCGGTATCGAGCGCGAGGAGCACTTCGGCGAAGATGGCTTCCACGCGCGGCTTCCCTGCTTCGCGTGTGATTGCGTCCACGATTTCTTCGCGGCGCGCGAAAATCGCATCGCGGAGACGGCGCAGCATGGCGCAGCGTTCACGTAGGGGGCGCGCGGACCATTGATTTTGCGCGCTGCGAGCACGCGCGTAAATCGCGGGCAGGTCGCTGGGCTGCGTCACGGCGAATTGTGCGTTTATTTCCTGCGTGGCGGGGTTGATGGAGTCAATCGTGGCCGCGGCGCGCGGTGGTGCTGAGGCGAACTGTGAAGGGACCGCCATTTCTTTCGTGATTGTAACTGAAATGTGGAGAGACGGCCGCAAACTGATTACGTGAAGCGTCAACAAGGAAATTCGCACCAAAAGCGCACAGGCAAGATTGATTGCCTATGCTACCAAGACCAATCCGCCGCGAGACGCCTGCCTTCCGGCAGGCAGGCCGGCGCTACGTGGCTCGTTCGCGGCGGCGGGCGGCGTGCATCGCGAGAGAATCGGCGGGGTCGGGATATTCGAGGGCTACCAGGTAGAGGCCTTCGGGGGGGACTGTGGGACCGGAGCGGGAGCGGTCGCAGGCGGCGAAGATTTCTGGGATGTCGGCGGGGGCTAAGCGGCCTTTGCCGACTTCGATTAGGGTACCGACAATTTTTCTCACCATGTAGCGCAGGAAGGAGCGGCCGCGGACGACGTAGGCGATTTCGTCGCGCCCCTGTTCACGTTCGTGGTCGCGCTCGTGGTCGCGCACGATTTCGGAGGAATGGATTGTACGCTGCATGTCGCGGTCTTTGTCGTCTTCTTCCGAGCCCGTGGATGCGGCGAAGGAAGTGAAATCGTGCTGGCCTTCGAAGGCGCGGGCGGCGACGGACATGGCGGCTTCGTCGAGCGGCCAGGGATAGTGGAAGGCGCGGCGATGATCGAAGGGCGGGAGGACTTCGCCGCGATAGATGCGGTAGCGGTAGGTTTTTCCTTGGGCTAGCCAGCGGGCGTGGAAGTCCTGGCCGACTTCTTGCGCGGCGACGATTCGTATGGTCGCTGGAAGCAGCGCATTCATGCCGCGCTGAATTTCGTGGGCGTCGAGCGTGGAGTGCGTTTTGAAATGTGCGACTTGGCCTAGCGCGTGGACGCCGGCGTCGGTGCGGCTGGCGCCGTGGATGGTGATCGGTTCTTGTGTGATTTGGCGGAGGGCGTCTTGCAGGGCGCCTTGGATTGTCGCGAGGCCCGGTTGGAGTTGCCAGCCGTGGAAGTGTGAGCCGTCGTAGGCGATGGTTAGCTTGAGCGTTTGCATCGGGCTGCTGGGATTATCGCATGTGAAAGCAGGTCAAAGGCACTACTGATGAACGCAGTTGAACACAGATAAAGGCAATGACGATGACGAGCGCAGAGAAAAGGCGCGGACGGCGGAATAGGAGAGGGTGCTTTGGAAATCGAAGAGGGATCCTTCGCTTCGCTCAGGATGACGAGGCGTTATGGCTGGGAACGCGAGAAGCGGGAGCCGGGGCGGGTGGCTGTGCCGCCGGCGTGGCATTGGGGGCAATCGTCGGGTTCGTAGCTGGGGACCTCCATTTCGAGCAGGGCGCGGGCGGTGACGTTGAGCTCGAGGCGTCCGCCGCTGCGGTCGATGATGGCGCCGGCGGCAACGGCCAGGCCGCCTTCCTGTTCTACTACGCCGATGGCTTCGCGCGTGGAGCCGCCGGTGGTCCAGACGTCTTCGATGACCAGAACGCGTTCGCCGGGCTTCAGCTCGAAGCCGCGGCGCAGCGCCATTTGGCCGGAGCGGTCGCGTTCGACGAAAATCGAGCGGACACCGAGAGCGCGCGCCACTTCGTGGCCGATAATCAGGCCGCCGAGCGCGGGCGAGACGACGCAGGCGACGGTGTGATCCTTGAAACGCTCGGCGAGGGCGCGGCCGAGTTGTTCAGCATGTTGCGGATGCTGTAGCACGAGCGCGCACTGGATGTAAGTCGCGCTGTGGCGTCCGCTGGATAGTTCAAAGTGTCCCGTGCGGATTGCGCCTACTTGTTCGAGCAGCTTCAGAATTTCGTCGCGTTGCATCGCACTCCGTCCGGCGTGTGCGCGTGCGGGGGCACAGGCAGCCAGTCGCGCTAGCCTAAAGGTGAAGGGGGAAAGTGTCAATGGGGGTGGATGGTAG
>Ga0187887_10000103_pt1 | contig 84543 bp, 57 predicted proteins | sample June2016WEW_7_10_FD_132977 | JGI IMG/M metagenome (GOLD analysis project Ga0187887, IMG submission 132977) | Peatland microbial communities from SPRUCE experiment site at the Marcell Experimental Forest, Minnesota, USA - June2016WEW_7_10 | ecosystem: Environmental > Terrestrial > Soil >... | reverse complement strand
TTCTTGCCGGCGAGCTCGGGCATGTCGCCGGTGATCAGATACTGATGCTCCATCGCGAGAATGGGGAGCTCGATGCCGACCATGCGCCCCACTTCGCGCGCCCACAATCCCCCGGCGTTGACCACGTGCTCGGCGCGCACGGTGCCTTTTTCGGTGACCACGTCCCAGGATCCGTCGGTGCGTTGCTTGAGATCCATCACCCGATTCTGGCGCACGATCTCGGCACCGCCGATCTGCGCGGATTTGGCGTACGCGTGGGTGACGCCGTAGGGATCCACGTGACCCTCGATGGGATCGTAGAGCGCCCCCACGAAATGCTTCTTGTCGAGCAGCGGGAAGAGCTTGGCGGCCTCCTCCACCGAGATGATCTCGAGCTCCATGTTGAGGTAGCGGCCGCGCGCCTTGGCCATCTTCAACCAATCGAGGCGCTCGCGGGTACCGGCGAGCATGACGCCGCCGGTGATGTGCACCCCGCAGGATTGACCGGAGATCTGCTCGATCTCCTTGTACAGGTTGATGGTGTATTGCTGCAGCTTCGCGACGTTGGGGTCGCCGTTCACCGTGTGCATGCCGCCCGCGGCATGCCAGGTCGAGCCTGACGTCAATTCCGCCCGCTCCACCAGGAGCACGTCCTTCCAGCCTGCCTTGGTGAGGTGGTACAGGACGCTCGCGCCGACCACTCCGCCGCCGATCACTACTACTCGCGCATGACTCTTCATCGAATTACTGGACTCATGTTGATTGAATTACTCGTTGGATACCGCCAGATGCAGATTGGAGGCCGCCGTGCCCGTGACGTTGCCGAAACGCTCGATGAGCCAGGAACGGAACAAGGCGATCGCCGTGTCGGCGAGCCCCTCCGCGTGGGTGATCAAATAGTACCCGTACCCGTCGTCGAGCAGGTTGTCGAAGGGTGCGACGAGGCGTCCCGTGCGGATATAGTCGCCGAACAGGTAGGTGTCGATGAGCGCGATTCCCTCGCCGCTCAAGGCGTACTGGACCGCCAGCAGCGCCGTATCGAACACCAGCCCGCGCTCGACATTCAGGCCATGAAGGCCGGATTGGCGCGCGAATTGCGACCAGAGGTGGTGCCGCGGCAGTTCCGACAGGCGCACGTGAATCAACTCGTTCGCTTCGATGAATCCCGCAAGGCTCCTGCCCTTGTGCTTCTCGGCGATGGCCGGATGACAGATCACGCTCAATCGCACCGGCCACAGCAGATCGCGCACCATATCCGTGACCATGGGCTTCGAATAGACCACCGCCACGTCCACGTCGCTCAAAGGCGCCCCGACGCCGTAGGGGCTCACCAGATCGATCTCGACATCCGGCGCCGTCTGCCGAAAGTCGCGCAGAATGGGCACCGCGAGATGCGCCGCGAAGGTGGGCGGCATCTGTACGCGCAGCGTCCGCAGCACACTCGTGCCGTCGTTGCGGATGTCATCGAGCGCGTATTCCAGGCGGTCAAAGGATTTCGTGACTGCGGCGAGCAGATGCTGGCCCGCTTTGGTCAAGACCAGCGCGTGCGGGCGGCGCTCGAAGAGCTGAACACCGATCAATTTCTCGAGAGCTATCACGTGCCGCGACAAGGCGCTTTGTGAAATCAGCAGCGCGTTTGCCGCCGCCGTGAAGCTCAAGTGCTGAGCGACGCCCTCGAACGCGCGCAGCGCGTTCAGCGGCAACCAGCGGCGATCCATGGAAGACTTTCCCATCGCTCGGCGTTCCGCTAAGGCGACCAAGAGCGGGTATAGCCGACCGCTCTCTTTTGATCCTCGACGATGGTGCGCGAGGCAAGCCACAGGTGATAGGCGGCCCAGAAGCCCGTCGGGGCCAAGCACAGCAGCGCCAGCCGGAGCGAGGCGGCGTCGACCGCATGGCTGCCGGCGAACCAATCCGACAGCGCGCCCACGGCCTGAGGAGCGACCACGAGGTTGAGAATGTTGGCCACCAGCAGCGAGATCGCGATGAACATGTTGCGCATATGGCAAGGCGACAGATTGTTCAGCAGGCCGAAGCACGGTCCGATGTAGAAATAGATGGCCGGAATGAACAGCCAGAACATCACCTTGCAGACCAGGAGCGAGTGCGTCCAGTACGCGATGATGGAGGGTACGGTCGCCAACCCGATGCCCGCGGCGAGAAATAGCGCGACTCGGCGAGGATCGGCCATCCAGGGCCTCGAGAGCAGCCACGCGGTGAATATGCTCGCGGCGACGCCGCCCACGAGATGAATGTCGCCCGTCACGTCCGCGGCCTGACTGACGTTCAGATCGTAGGTACGCCGCAAAAACGTCGTCGTCCAAAAAATCAGCCCCCATCCCCACAGAGCGCAGAGGCCGCCGCCGATGACCACGTGGTACGCCGCCTTCTGTTTCCACAGGAATTTCGTCGATTGCCACAAGGTCGGCTTGATCTCGTCCTGGATGCCGTCGAGCCGGCCCCGCGCCGGCTCGCGGACGGTCAGATAAACCATGACCCCCACGACCAGGCCCGGGATGCCGAGCGCAATGAACGCCATGCGCCAAGAATAGACATTCGCGACCCAGCCGGCGAAATTCAGGCCGAGAAATGCGCCGATCGGGGCGCCGAGCGCAAGCACCGTCATCGCCATCGGGCGCCGGTCGCACGGAAAATAATCCGACACGATGGCGGTCGAGGGAGGCGTTCCGCCCGCCTCGCCGATGCCGACGCCGATCCGACCCAGCAGGAACTCGAGATAGTTGCGGGAGCGGCCGCAGAGCACCGTGAACGCCGACCAGACGATCAGCGAGATCGCCAGAATGTTGCGCCGGTTCATCCGGTCCGCCATCCAGGAGAGCGGAATTCCGAACGCCACGTAGAAGAGCGCGAGCGGCGTGCCGGTCAAGAACGCGACGCCTTTGTCGTTCAAGTGAAGCTCGAGCCGGATGGGCTCGAGCACCGTCGACACGACATAACGATCCGCGATGTTGATCGCGTAGATGAAGCACGTGAGGATCAATACGTACCATCGCAGCAGCGAGGTGGGCGCGCGGCTCTCGGCGAGGTCGACGGTGGTGCTGCTCACGATGATGCGGCCTGTCGTATGATCTTGCGCACCATACAGGGTTCGCATCGGATATGCGACGGTGTGATGTGGGGCGCGACGCATTGGCCGCGCACCGTCCGCCGGAGCCGTTTCTCCGCCCCCCCTCCAGCCTAAAAATGACATGGGCGGATCGCGAAATGGCATGGCAACCGGGCTCGATAGGATTAAGCTTTCGCGACAGTGGAGAGCTTCGACTACGTCATCGTCGGCGCGGGGACCGCGGGCTGTGTGCTGGCCGATCGCCTATCGGCGAGCGGCCGGCATCGCGTGCTCGTTCTCGAAGCCGGCGGTTCGGATGCGCGCTTCTGGATCAAGGCGCCCATCGGTTACGGCTTCACCTTCGCCGATCCGGCCGTCAACTGGAAATACCAGACCGCCGCGAGTCCGGGCCTCGATGGCCGCTCCATGTATTGGCCGCGCGGCCGCGTGGTCGGCGGCTCGAGCTCGATCAACGCCCTGGTCTATTGCCGCGGGATGCCCGCGGACTTCGACGACTGGCGCGCGCTCGGCAACACGGGCTGGAGCTGGGACGAGGTGCGACCCTATTTCGAGAGGACCGAGCGTCGGGTATCCCCCGATGGGCGCGCGAGTACCGACGGTGCGCTCGACGTGAAGGACGTGACTCCCTTCCTGCATCCCATGCGCGAGCAATGGCTCGCCGCGGCGGCGGAGTTGGGGCTGCCGGTCACCGATGACTTCAACGGATCGGCGCCCGAGGGCTTCGGTTGCTATCAGGTGTCGATCCGCGACGGCCGCCGCTGGTCTGCGGCGGACGCGTTCCTGCGTCCCGCTCTTCGCCGCAGCACGGTGAAGCTTCAGACCGGGGCGTGGGTCCGCAAGCTCCGCTGCGAGGGCCGCCGCATCACCGGGGTGGAGTACGTTCGCGGCGGCGTCACTGCCTTCGCGCGCGCGGATCGCGAGGTCATCGTGTGCGGCGGCGCCGTGAATTCACCCCAGCTCCTGCAGCTTTCGGGGATCGGTCCGGGGGCCGTGCTCGCCGCGCACGGGATCGCGCCCGTGCTCGATAACCCGGCCGTCGGTGGGAACCTGCAGGATCATTTGGCGGTCGTGTATTCCTTCAAAGCCACCCGCCCGACGTTGAACGACGAACTCGGTTCGCCGCTCGGTCAGGCGCTCGCGGGAGCGAGATACCTGCTCACGCGGCGCGGCCCGTTGAGCTTGAGCGTCAACCAATTCGGCGGATTCGTTCGCGCCCGCCCCGGCGCCGCCCGCCCGGACGTGCAGCTGTACTTCAATCCGGTCACTTATGGGGCGGGCGATGCGACGCGCAAACGCATCAAATTGGACGCATTCTCGGGTTTCTATCTGTGTTTCCAGCCGACGCGGCCGACCAGTACGGGCCGCATCGACCTGGCGAGCGGCGACTTCCGGGACGCGCCGCGCATCTCTCCGAACTATCTCTCCACCGACCAGGATGTGGAGGACGCCAGGTTCGGCGGGCGATTGATGCAGGCGATCGCGCGCACCCGCGCCATCGCCGGCCTGATCCGCGAGCCGATCGCGCCCGATCTTTTGCGAATGGGCGAAGCGGACCTCGTGGCCGATTTTCGTGCGCGCGCGGCCACGGTCTATCACCCGGTGGGCACTTGCCGCATGGGGCGAGGCATCGGCGAGTCGGTGGTCGATGCGGCGCTGCGCGTGCACGGCGTGGAGAGACTGCGGGTCGTCGACGCCTCGGTGTTCCCGACGGTCACGTCGGCGAACACCAACGCGCCGACGCTCATGGTCGCGCAAAAAGGGGCTGACATCATCTTGGCGGGGACATGATCGTGGAGAGTTATGAAACTCGATAGTGTGAAGGTATTCGTGGTCGGAAATCCGCCGCCGAGCTTCGGCGGCCTGTACTTCGTCTTTCTGAAGCTCAAGACCGCCTGCGGTATCGAGGGCGTGGGAGAGGTGTACGCCGCGACATTCGGCCCCAAGATCATCGCCGCGATGATCGAGGATGTGTTCGCGCGCCGATTCGCCGGCCGCGATCCCTTTCACATCGAAGCCATGTGGCGCGATAGCTACGGCTCGGGTTTCACGTTGCGGCCGGACCTCTCGCTGATGAGCGTGGTGAGCGGGCTCGAAATGGCCTGCTGGGACATCATCGGCAAGGCGGTCGATCAGCCGGTCTACCAACTGCTCGGCGGCAAAGTGCATGAGCGGTTGCGCAGCTACACCTACCTTTATCCAGGCGAGGGCGAGGGGGACGATTTTTATCATGATGCGGACCGCTCCGCCTCGCGTGCAGCCGAGTACGTGAAGCTCGGATTCACCGGCCTGAAATTCGATCCCACCGGCGGCTATTCGGTGTTCGATCCACGCCAGCCGACGCAGGAACAGCTCGAGCGCACCGTGCGCCTGGTTCGCAGCGTGCGCGAGGCGGTCGGCAACAAGGCGGATCTGCTTCTGGGCACGCATGGACAGTTCACCACCTCCGGGGCCGTGCGGCTCGCCAAGCAGCTGGAAAAATACGATCCGCTCTGGTTCGAGGAACCCGTGCCGCCGGAGATGCCCGAGGAAATGGCCAAAGTCGCGCGCGCCACCAGCATTCCCATCGCCACCGGAGAGCGGTTGACCACCAAGTACGAGTTTGCCCGCGTGCTCGCGACCGGCGCCGCCAACATCCTGCAGATGAATCTCGGGCGGGTGGGAGGACTTCTCGAGGCCAAGAAGGTGGCGGCGCTCGCGGAAGTGCATTACGCGCAAATCGCGCCGCATCTTTACTGCGGGCCCGTGGTCGGCGCGGCCAACATTCAGATCGCGACCTGCACGCCCAACTTCCTGATCCTCGAAAGCATCCAGCAATGGGGCGGCTTTCACGCCAAGATCCTGAAGAATCCGATTCGTTGGGAGGACGGCTACGTCATCCCGCCGACCACCCCCGGGCTCGGCGTCGAGCTCGATGAGGCGGTGGCATTGGCACATCCCTTTGCCGGAAAGGGCTTGCACCTGGAGATGGCGGGCCGTCCGCTGGGCTGAAAATTAGGAGCATCGATGCGATATGGTTTTGTCGGCCTTGGTCATTTGGGCAAGCATTTGGCGGTCAATCTCGCCCGCGGCGGCTTCGCGCTCGAGGTGCACGATCTCGACCGCGGTTCGGCCGATCTCGTCCTCGCCGCCGGGGCTCTGTGGTCACCGTCGGTCCGCGAGCTTGCGGCGGGATGCGATTGCCTGATCACCTGCCTGCCCTCGCCCGCCGCCACCAAGGCGGTCCTGGGCGAGGCGCTGACGGTCATGCGCCCGGGCACCACCTGGATCGAAATGAGCACCAACGATTTCGCCGAGGTCGAAGCCCTCGCGAAACTCGCCGAGGCGTCGGGCATCGCGACTCTCGCCTGTCCCGTGACGGGCGGGGTACACCGCGCCGAGGCCGGCGACATCACCGTGTTAGTTGGCGGTACGCAACATATTTTCGAGACGCATCAGGCGGCGCTGCGCGCCATGGGTGGGCGGGTCATCCACCTGGGCGGCATCGAGCAAGCGGCCGTCACCAAGGTGGTGACCAATATGCTCGCGTTCATTCATCTGATCGCCGCCGGCGAAGCGTTGATGCTCTGCGCCAAAGGCGGCGTGGACCTCAAGGCCGCGTTCGATGCCATCGCCGCAAGCTCGGGCAACAGTTTCGTCCACGAGACCGAGGGCCAGGTCATTTTGAATGGCAGCTATGACATTGGTTTTACGATGGATTTGGCCTGCAAAGACGCGGGCTTCGCGATCGAGTTCGGGCGCCGATTCGGGGTGCCTCTGCGGCTCGCGGGTGTGATGGAGCAAATCTTCATCGAGGGCCGCGCACGCTATGGCGGCGCAGCATGGTCATCGATGATCGTGAAGCTTCTCGAGGACGCCACCGGCACGCCGTTGCGCGCACCCGGGTTCCCGGCGCGGCTCGGTCCGGAGCATTCCTGAGTCAATTCGATACGCCGGCATATCGAATTTTTGCATGGCGGGATCGATATTTGGCATGTGACGATGCTTGCCAGCAACAAAAATATTAGTTTTTTTCCCGAAACGCGATGCTATTCTCTGTCACAAATCGGTAAGACCGCGCAAGGGCGACGCGGCGACATCGGATTAGTTAATAAATAAAACGGGATGGGACGCATGAACTCGAATTCAAAGCTGTCTTACGCGATCGCCGCCATATTGAGCGGCACCACCGGGGGATTCGCGCACGCCGCGACCGCCAACGGGACCGACACCGCCGCCGCTGACACGTCCTCGGACGAGATCCAAGAAATCACGGTGACCGCGCAGCGTCGCGTGGAAAACGCGCAGGACGTGCCCATCACGATCCAGGCGCTCACCGGCGAAACGCTGAAACAGCTCAACGTCCAAACCTTCGATGACTTGCAGAAATACACGCCCAACGTGACCTCCGCCAACTTAGGGCCGGGCCAGAGCAGCATCTTCATGCGCGGCCTGTCGGTCGGTGTCACCGGACAGCAAGGCACGGGCACCACCGGCCCCATTCCCAACGTCTCGGTTTATCTCGACGAGCAATCCGGCGCCTTGCCGGGCCGCAACCTCGACGTGTACGCGGCGGACATGGAGCGCATCGAGGTGCTCGAAGGCCCGCAGGGAACTCTGTTCGGCTCCGGCGCCGAGGCCGGCGTGCTGCGTTACATCACCAACAAGCCGAAGCTCGACACCACTGAGGGCAGCGTCAACGCGGGCTACAGCTACACCGCGGGCGGCGATCCGAACAGCAACGTGAATGCGGTGCTGAACCTGCCGCTGATTCCCGACACGCTGGCGATTCGCGGCGTGATCTACAACGACAGCCGCGGCGGCTACATCAACAACGTACCCGCGACCTTCACGCGCCAGCAAACGGATGAAGGGTTCGCGCTGCACGACGTCGCGCTGCCCACCGACTCGGAATCGATCAACAACAACAACCTGGTCGGCAACGCCATCAACCCCGTGACTTACACGGGCGCGCGATTCTCCGCCTTGTACAAGATCAACGACGGCTGGAACGCGCTGCTCACGCAGAGCTACCAGAACATGAATGCGCAAGGTGTGTTCTACGATCAGCCCTACGGTCCGGAAGGCCTGACCTTTACCTCGCCGGCCACGGGCGCAGAGCCCATCGGCGTGCAGAAGCTGCCGCCGCTCTCGGTGACGCTGTTCACCCCGTCCTACGACAAGGACAAGTTCGAGAACACCTCGCTCACCGTCAACGGGCACATCGGCGACATCAAGATGGTCTACGCGGGCGGCTATCTGGTCCGCAACATCGAGCAGCAGCAGGACTACACCAACTACTCCCGCGGCGTGTACGGCTACTACTACCAGTGCAGCGGCTATTCCAAGGTCGGATCGAAAACGGCCGGCAGCGGTCAGTGCTTCTCCCCCGCCGCGTCCTGGCAGGAGACCGAGAAGAACACCCACCAGAGCCACGAACTGCGCTTCAGCACACCGGACGATTGGCGGCTTCGCGGGATCGGCGGCCTGTATTGGGAGGAATTCAAGATTTACGACGACACGGGCTGGACCTACAAGACCGTTCCGACGTGCTCTGCGACCTACAACGACAACTGCTTCAACAACGTGCAGCCCTGGCCGAATTCGACGGCGTTCATTCCGGGCGTGCGCAACGACAACATCGGCTTCTTCGATGACACCACGCGCACCATCCTTCAGCGCGCGCTGTTCGGCTCGGCGGACTTCGAGATCATTCCGAAGACCTTGATCGTGACCGCGGGCACTCGCTATTACCACTTCGACGAGAGCGAGCTCGGCGGCGACGTTGGCAGTTTCTATTGCAAGAACTACAGTGCGACCACCTATTTCGGTCCCTGCACCTCGACCACCAATCCAGCGTATGACACGCCTGCTGAGCGGCAGCAGGGCGGCACAGGAATCCCGTACACGGCACCCTACGGAACCAACCTGAACGCGGCGAGCTTCAACAACTCGACCTATCACGGCTTCCGGAGCCGCGCGAACCTGAGCTGGCATGTCACCGACGACGTGCTGGTGTACTACACCTGGTCGCAGGGCTTCCGGCCCGGCGGCTTCAACCGCGGCATCAAGTACACCCAGCCGTACGGTAACGATGCTTACCAATACGCCACTCCGGCGACCTACCGTCCCGACACCCTGATCAACAACGAGATCGGCTTCAAGACCGAATGGCTGAATCATCGCTTGCAGGTCAACGGCGCGCTGTACGAGGAGAACTGGAAGAACACCATCGTCGAGTTCTTCGATCCGCAGCAGGGATTCGGCAACCTGACCTTCGTGACCAACGGACCGAACTACACGGTGCGGGGCGGAGAGCTGCAGCTGGTTGCGCGCGTGACCGAGGGCCTGACCGTCCAGTCCTCGGCCTCCTACAACCGGAGCTTCCAGGCGAACTCGCCGTCGGTCATCAACAACAATCCGGCCAGCGTGAACTTCGGCAAACCCGTGCTCGGGACGAATGGAGCGCCGATTCCAAACGTGTTCGGCATGCAAGGCAGCCCCTTGGGCGAGTCGCCCGAGATCCAGGCGAATCTGCGCCTGCGGTACGAGTTCCCGCTGGGCGAGTACAAAGCATTCAGCCAGATCGGCGGCCAGTACTACGGCCGCTCGTTCTCGACCGTCGGCACGGTCGACAACTATGAGATGGGCGGGTGGGCCACGGCCGATGCATCGGTCGGCGTCGCCAAGGATGCTTGGAACGTGCAGTTCTTGGTGCAAAATCTCACCAACCGGGATGCCAGCACCTACACGAACTCCGCCCAGTTCATTCTCACGGAAACGCCGCTCCGTCCGCGAATTGCCGGTGTGCAGTTCGGCTACAAATTCTAAGAGAGCAGCCGCTAGGGTAAGAACAATAAGCGGGAGCCTCATCCCGCCGGTTAAGTTAGAATCTGAAGCGGGCAGCAATGCCCGCTTTTTTGTGGCAGGTTAAACCCCGCGAGGCCGCCCGGAGGGAAATGCAACCAGCGATCATCAGCCCTCCTCCGTCCCCGATCGAGACGGAAGTCAAGCGGGTGCGCGCGCTGTTGGAACGCGACGAGTTCGCGCAGGGCCTGGAGGCGGCGCAAGCTCTAGCCGCCGAAGTACCCGACAACCGCGACGTTTTGTACATGATCGCGGTGAGCTTGCGCTATCTGCAGCGCATCCCGGAAGCGCTCCAAGCGCTCGAGCGCCTGGAGCGCGCGCATCCCGGATATCCACGACTCTATCAAGAGCGCGGTCATTGCCACATCGCCCTCCGTGCCGCCGAACCGGCCATCGAGGCCTACGAGCGGGCGGTGACCATGAGTCCCGCCCTGCCCGCGAGCTGGCGCGCGCTGCAGACGTTGTACCGTATGACCGGCCGCAGGGCCGAGGCGGAGAAGGCCGACGCCCAAGTCAAGAATCTGGCCGCACTGCCCCACGAGATCGTCACCGCATTCAGCATGTATGCGGACGGCGAGATCTTCGATGCCGAACGCGTGGTGCGCCAGTATCTGCTCACTCACGGCGATCATGTCGAGGGCATGCGGCTGCTCGCCAAGATCGGCCTCGATCTCGACGTGGCGGATGATGCCGAGCTCCTGCTCGCGCGCGTGCTCGAGCTCGCGCCTCAGCATCGGGAGGCCCGCTACGAATACGCCGTCGTTCTGCTGAAGCGCCACAAGCATGTTCGCGCCCGCGAGGAAATGGAGAAACTGCTCGCGATGGATCCGGACAACCGCATGTATCGCACCACCCATACCACGGTGTGCATCGGTTTCGGGGACTATCAAGCGCTGCCGCGCTACCGGGAGCTCCTCACCGAGACGCCGGACGATCCGGAGCTGCACCTGTCGATCGCGCACGCCTTGAAAACGCTAGGACACACGCCTGAGGCCATCGACTCCTACCACGCTGCCGCTACGCTGAGACCGCAGTTCGGGGAGGCCTACTGGAGCCTCGCGAACTTGAAGACCTACCGCTTCAGCGAGATCGAGATTGATCATATGCGAAGCACCGAGGCATCGCCTAAAATCCAGCTCGCCGACCGCTACCACATGTGTTTCGCGCTCGGTAAGGCGCTCGAGGACCGGGCCGAGTACGCGGAATCCTTCGCCTGCTACGAGCGCGGCAATGCGCTCAAGAAGATCGAATGCCGCTACCGCCCCGAGCCGCTCGAGCGCACTGCCCGGCTGCAGCGGACCCTGTGCACGGCAGAATTCTTCGCCGCGCGGAGCGGGTATGGCTGCGCCGGCCCGGCGCCGATTTTCATCGTCGGCTTGCCGCGCTCGGGCTCGACTTTGATCGAGCAGATTTTGGCCTCGCACTCGCAGGTCGAAGGCACGATGGAGCTCGCGGACATTCCGCGGATGGTCCAAGATTTGCAGGGCCGCGAGGTCATCGGCGGCGAGCCGCGGTACCCCGGCGTGCTCGCCTCCCTGGGCGCCGAGCAATGCCTGAAGCTCGGCGAGAAGTACCTCGCGGACACGCGCGTCTACCGCACCGGCAAAGCTCGATTCATCGATAAGATGCCGAATAATTTTCGCCATCTCGCGCTCATCCATCTGATTCTGCCGAATGCGAAAATCATCGATGCGCGGCGCGAGCCCATGGCCTGCTGCTTCTCGAACTTCAAGCAGCTGTTCGCCTCCGGACAGCAGTTCACCTACAGCATCGAGGACATCGCCCGCTATTACCGGATGTACGTGGAGCTCATGGCGCACTGGGATGCCGCGCTGCCCGGCAGAGTGCTGCGCGTTCAGCACGAGACGGTGGTCGACGATCTGGAGGGCAATGTCCGGCGCATCCTCGAGTTCTGCGAGCTCGATTTCGAGCCCGCGTGCGTGGACTTCCACAAGACGCGTCGCACCGTCCACAGCGCGAGCTCCGAACAGGTGCGCCGGCCCATCTATCGAGAGGGCGTGGACCAATGGCGCCACTATGAGCCCTGGTTGGGTCCGCTGAAAGCCGCGCTCGGCCCCTTGGCCGCGCCCGCCGACTAGGGTGCGCTCGTGCACGCCGCGGCCGTGAAGAACTCCGGTACCCGGGTCGAGATGGAGGTGCAGCGCCTGCGCGGCCAGCTCGAGAAAGGCCAATTCGCAGCAACGCTCACCGACGCGCAAGCCCTGCTCGCGGAGGTGCCGGGAAATCGCGACGTGCTCTATCTCGTGGCGGTGAGTCAGCGGTATCTGCGGCGCATTCCTGAAGCGCTCGAGACGCTCGCGCGTTGCGAATCGCTGCATCCGGGATTCAGCCGCTTATATCAAGAGCGCGGCCACTGCTACCTGGCGGCGCGCGATCCGGGAGCCGCGCTCGCATCGTTTCTGGCGGCGGTGCGCATCAACGTGGCGCTGCCGGCGAGCTGGAAGGCGTTGGAGGTCCTGTTCCGTTCCGCCGGCCGCCTTGAGGAATCCGAAAGCGCCGCCGCCCAGGTGAAGCGATTGGCGTCTTGGCCGGTGGCCGTCATGACGGCCACCGGCTTGTTCGCCGACGGCGAGACGCACGCCGCCGAGCAAATGATCCGCGAGTTTCTCCTCGCCCATCCGGTCCACGTCGAGGCGATGCGGCTGCTCGCTCAAATCGGCATGAAGCTCGACGTTCTCGACGACGCGGAACTCCTGCTCGAAAGCGCATTGATGCTGGCGCCGGACTATCACGTCATGCGCTACGATTACGCGCTGACGCTCCTGCGCCGCCACAAGCACGTGCAGGCTATTGCCGAGCTCGATCGATTGCTGGCGATCGAGCCCGGCAATCGCGCCTACCGGATCACCTACGCCACCGCCTGCGTGGGCCTCGGCAGGAGCGAGGAAGCGATCGAGCGCTATCGGGCGCTTTTGGCGGAAACGCCCGAGGCCGCCGACTTGCATCTGTCGGTCGCTCATGCGCTCAAGACGCTCGGCCATCAAAAGGAGGCCGTGGAGAGCTACCGGACCGCCTACACGGTGCAGCCGGCCTTCGGCGACGCTTATTGGAGTCTCGCCAACCTCAAGACTTACCGGTTCACGGACGAGGAGATTGCGCGCATGCGCGCCCAGGAGCAAAGAGGCGATATCCGCGCCGTGGACCGCTACCATCTGCGCTTCGCACTCGGCAAAGCGCTCGAGGACCGGGGCGAGTTCGCCGAATCGTTCCGTTATTACCAGACCGGCAACGCGCTGAAGAAATCGGAAATCCGGTTCCGGCTGCAACCCATCCTACGCAACGCCGAGCTGCAGGCCGTGACTTGCAGCCGGGAGTTTTTCGAGGCGCGCACGGGCTACGGCCTCGACAGCGCCGATCCGATCTTCATCGTCGGGCTGCCTCGCGCAGGGTCGACACTGCTGGAGCAGATCCTCGCCTCCCATTCTCGCGTCGAGGGCACAACCGAGCTGCCCGAAATCCTGCGCCTGGTCGGAGAGCTGCAGGGGCGCGACCCCGACTCCGCGAATCCTCGCTACCCTGCCATTCTCGCCGATCTGAAGCCGGAAGATTTCGTGATGTTCGGCGAGAGATACATGGCGGACAGCCGGGTCTACCGCACGGGGCTGCCGCGGTTCATCGACAAGATGCCGAACAATTTCCGCCACATCGGCCTGATCCACCTGATCCTGCCGAACGCCAAGATCATCGATGCGCGGCGCGAGCCCATGGCCTGCTGTTTCTCGAACTTCAAGCAGCTTTTTGCGACCGGCCAGGAATTCACCTACAGCCTCGAGGACATCGCGAGCTACTACCGCATGTATGTAGAGCTCATGCGCCATTGGGACGAGGTTTTGCCGGGCCGAGTCTTGCGCGTGCAGCACGAGGATCTGGTCGAGGATCTGGAGGGCAACGTGAGACGGATCCTCGACTTCTGCGGACTCGACTTCGAACCGGCCTGCCTGGAGTTCTACAAGACCGAGCGCAGCGTCCGCACGGCGAGCTCCGAACAGGTACGCCAGCCGATCTACAAGGAGGGCCTCGATCAGTGGAGGAATTTCGATCCCTGGCTCGGCGAACTCAAGAGCGCTTTGGGAACCCTGGGGGGGCCGTCAGTCAAAGGGCCATAGCGCAAGGCCATGGATGGCATTGCGCACGTCCATCGAGAGGTTCAGCTGATCGAGCCGGCGCCCGGAGCGCAGATCGTAGACCGACACGGTGGAGGGAGAGGAACCGGCGGCGATCAACCCCGGCGCGAGCGCGCACAGGCCGCGGGCAAATCCCGGCCGAGCCACCGCCGAGGCGTAGCGCTCGATGTTCAAGATGTCGTTGCGCGCATAGACCGGCACCGGTATGACCGTGCGCGCTCCCGGAGTCTCGTAGCAGAGGCGATCGGACGCCGTATCGTTGTACACCACGCCGCCATCGAGCAGTTGCGCGTTGTGAGTCCCTTCCGGCAGGCGCGCGCAGAGGCTGAGACCATGACCGTCGGATTTCAGGAGCCCGGGGGTGTAGAGGCCGCTGAAATACACCTCCGTTGCTCGAGCGGTCACGGAGTTGAGATGGAACAGATTGCTGCGCTGGGGCCCCGGGCCGTCGGGATCGAATCTGCGCAGCAGCAGCTCCCGGCCCGCCGGGGCGAGGTGCCAGCCTTCCACGAAGCGCCGCGCATCGATATCGAACACGAGCAGCGCGTCGAACCCCGTGGACGCGAGGACCACTCGGCCGCCGCTCACGGAAATCTCGTGGCAATGAGCGAGATAACGGTGGCGGTACGATTCGAGCAGACGGAAGCTCCTATCCAGCACCAGGAGCTCGGCGTTGGCGGCCACCAAGATCCGTTCCCCGTGGAAGGCGATTCCGCGCAGCCCGCGGTCTCCCCCGCGGCCCTCGAAGTCGATATCGGTGCGGCTCCAATCGAGTTTCGGTTCCGCCGATCCGGTCTGAAGATCGACCAGGTAAAGGCCGCCATGGCTCTCGCCCAGATGCGCGCCCCGTACCACCGAGGAGGCCAGCACGCGGGGCAGCCGAGCCGGCGTGTGATCGTTCGGCGTCGGCAGCGGCGGCGCCACGCTAGCTCGGCGAGTAATCGAAAATGAAGTGAATGCGGGCGGCGTCGCCGTCGTTTCGGACGCTGTGCGGCATCGCGTTGTTCAACTCGAACGCCTGCCCCGCCTGCGGGCGGATGTCCTCGGTGCCCACGATGAATTGCACCCGAGGGTTGGTCACGAGCGGCACATGAATCCGATGCCCAACGGAGAAGGACGGATGCCGATCGACGTGTGCATCGATGACGCACCCGGGCGGCAGGCGCGCCAGCACCGCCCGCAACACCATTCCGCCGGGAGGATAATGCTTGGCCACGATTTGCTGCATGACGGGCACGGCAACATCGCTGAACAGCTCCCAGCCAGCGGCATGCGCCACTTGCACCGTCGGCCAACCGGTGAAAAACACCAAGATGATCGACTGGGTCTGGGCGTGCACCTCGTAATCGTCCTGCCGCCGAGCGTCGGCGTACCACGCCGACTGGTCGACGGCGAGAACGCGCTGAATCAAGGCCCGGCAATCGACCGGGCCGAGCAGACGAATGGGAGTATCGATGAGCATGCGGTTTAACGGGCGCCCTGCGTCAGTCTGTCCTCGAGTTCCTTGCAATACCAGTCCACGAACTGAATGACCCCGCCCTCGTGCACGGGCGAATACGGAGCGGGATCGTACGCCGGTGAATTGACGCCGATCTGGTTCTCCTGGCATACGCGCCGGTCCGACTCATTGGTCGCGCGCCACACCTCCGTCAGCCGCTCGAGATCGTAGTCCACGCCTTCCACCGCATCCTTGTGCACCAGCCACTTGGTGGTGAGCTGAGTCTGCGTGGGGCTGATCGGCAAGAGCCGGAACGAAATGGCGTGGTCCGCGAGCACGTGGTTCCAGATGGTCGGATAATGGAACAGGAGCAGCGTACCGAGGTCGGGCTCATTCACGGCATCCGTCAGCGGCCGCTTGACCCCGGCCTTGCCGTCCATGGTGAAGCTCACCGCCCCCTCCACGAGCGGCATCCGGGTCGTACGGTACTGGCCGTTCTCCGAGATTCGAAATTTGCTCGGCAATCCGATGGACTCCCAATGCGCCCACTTGGTGGTGATCTCGGGATTGCTTTCGGCGCCCGCGACACCCGTGATGGTCGGGGTCTCCGGAAAGGTTCTGATCAGCTCCGGATGATTGGCCGAGCAGTGATAGCACTCGCGATTGTTCTCCCACACGAGTTTCCAATTGGCCTGCTCGATGATGGTGGATTCGAATGCGACCTTCGTCTGGTGCAGCTTGTGCGGGAGGAAGTACGGTTCCAGATGCTGTCGGATGGGCTCGAAATCCGGCGCGACCTTGGCCAGGCACACCCAAATGTACCCGCCGACGCTCGCGCAATGCACGCGATGCAATCCGTATTGCGCACGATCGAACCCTGCGCCCATGTCGCGCGCCGAGAAAAGGCGCCCGTCGAGGTGATAGGTCCATTGATGATACGGACACACCAAGCGGGTGGCCGAGCCCTTCTCGGCGGAGCAGATCCTCGATCCTCGGTGCCGGCAGGAATTATGAAAGGCGTTGAGGCCGCCGGTCCGGTCGCGCACCACGACGACCGGATACACGCCGATCTGCACCGTCAGGTAGTCGCCGGGATTCGGCACCTCGCAATCGTGGCCGACGAACAGCCAATCCCGGTACCAGATCATATCGAGATCGACCTGGTATTCTTCCGGGCTGCAATAGAACTCTCGCTCGAGAGCGGTCTCGGGCTTCCTTCGTCGCAGGCGGCTCAATATGACATCGCGCGCATTCACGGTCGGCTCCTCCGCAATCAATAACCGGCAGCATAGCAATGATGCTCCGGAAGGCTTGCCCCGACGCGACATCCGACAGGCGATAAACGACCGGTGCACCGGCGCCGCCGAGATCCTCGGTCGCGTGGCGGCAATGGCTCTCGCGCTTTCCGCGCCTCTCTCACTCGCGGCGCCCGTCTCGCCCGCCGCCCCCGCCCCTGTGGCCCCCGTTCCCGCCGCCCCTGCGGCCCCCGCCCCCGCGGCGCCCAAGGCGGCGGCACCGAAGGCGCCCGCCGCTCCGCCGATCCTTCGGGTGGGTGAGATGACGCTCTCGCGCTGTACCGCCGTGCCTGCGCGCCCGGACGTTTACTGCGCCCGGCTCGAACGGCCGCTCGATTCCGCGGGAGCGGTTCCCGGCCGCGTGTCGATCTACTTCGAGTTCTACCCCCACACCGGCCCCGGCAAAGCGACCGGCATGCTCGTAGCCACCGAAGGCGGCCCCGGATATCCCGCCACCCAATCGCGCGACGAATACCTGGCGCTGTTCGATCCGCTGCGGGGCACTCGGGACGTGCTGATCATGGACAACCGCGGCACCGGCAAGTCGGGCGCACTCGACTGTCCCGGACTGCAGACGGCGGACAGATGGACCACCGAGATGGTCGGCGCCTGCGGCGAGTCGCTGGGCGATCGAGCCGCCCTCTTCGGCACGGCACCGGCCGCGGACGATTTGGCCGCCATCCTCGGCAAGCTGGGCGCTGGAAAAATCGATCTCTACGGCGACTCGTACGGAACCTATTTCGAGCAGGTGTTCGCCGTCCGGCACCCCGGCATGCTGCGCTCGGTCGTGCTCGACGGCGCGTATCCCATGAACGGCCCGGACTACGCGTGGTATCCCACCTACGCGCCCGCGATGCGCGACAAATTCGATCTGGCCTGCCGGCGCTCGCCCGGCTGCTCCAAAATTCCCGGGAGCTCCATGGACCACGTCCGGCCGCTGCTCGCGCAGCTGCGTCTCGAGCCGCTGCCCGCCCGTGCGGCCGACAGCGACGGCAAGGAGCGCGCCTTCACGGCGGATCCCACGCATCTCGCGACGGTCATGTTCGGCAGCGACCCCGCCTGGGCGACGGTCCGGGAGCTCGACGCCGCGGCGCGCGCCTTTCTCGACGGGGATCGAGCGCCGCTCCTGCGGCTCATGGCCGAGACCATCGGCAGCGTCGACAGCGAGGATGCACGCAATTCCGCCGCCGATATCACGCAATGGAGCGCGGGACTCGAGGTGGCGGTCATGTGCCACGATCCTCCGCAGATCTTCGATATGCGCCTGCCGCCTGCACTGCGCACCGCCGATCGCGATCGCGCGCTCGCCGAGCGGCGCCGGTCGTACCCCGACACCTACGCGCCCTTCACCCTCGACGAATATCGCGGCATGCCGCTGGATTACAGTTTCATCGACCAGTGCGTAGCCTGGCCGGTTGCCCCCGCCGGCCACCCGGCCGGCCGGCCGGCGCCGCCGAATGCGGCCTATCCCGATATCCCGGCATTGGTCATTTCCGGCGAGCTCGACAACATGACGACGCGCGCCGACGGCGCCGCGGCAGCCGCGGCCTTCAAACACGGCAGGCAGATACTCATCGCGAACAGCTTTCACGTGAACGCCCTGCCGCACGCGCGCAGCGGCTGTGCCGCCGGCATCGTTCGGCATTTCATCGAAACGCGCGAGCCCGGCGACACGAGCTGCGCGTCCAAGGTGGCGCCGGTGCGGCTCGTGCCCCGATTCGTGCGGCATGCGGACGAGGTCGACCCGCCGGCCGCGGAGGCGGGAAATGCGGCCTCGGAAGGCGCGCTGCGATTGGCGAGCGCGGCGGTACAGTCCGTCGGCGATATCGTCGTGCGCGTCGCCGGCAACTCCTCCGGGCACGGCGTCGGGCTGCGCGGCGGAGCTTTCAACATCGCCGAGCTGGGCGACTCTCGGCGCATCACGCTCGATCGGGTACGCTGGACGGAGGATCTCGAAGTCTCGGGAACGATTGAGGAGATGCGGGACAGCGCACGCACGGTACGCGCGAAGGTCACGATCGAAGGACCCGACCAGGCCCGAGGAGCGATCGAGATGCAGTGGCCCGACCGCGAATCCGACGCCCGGGCGAGAATTCACGGAGAGGTCGCCGGGAAGGCCGTCGCCGCGGAGATGCCGGCGCCTTAGCCGGTTTACAGCGAAACAGCCGAGACCGCGCTCTCCTCGACCCCGGCGCGCGCTTCTCCGATCTTGCGCTCCGCGCTCGGCGGATAGCCGTACTGACTGCGGTAGCACTTGGAGAAATGCGGCGGCGATTGAAAACCGCAGGCCGCTGTGATGTCCATGATGGGCATCGAAGTCTGCAGCAGCAGCTCGCGCGCCCGGCGCAGGCGCATTTCCAGATAGTAGCGCTTCGGCACGCAATTGAGGTCGCGCTTGAACAGCCGTTCGATCTGCCGGCGCGAAAGTCCCGTTGCCTTCGCGATCCTCTCGAGCGACAGCGGCTTCTCGATGTTCTCCTCCATGATCTGCGCGACTCGAATGAGGCCGCGGTGCGAAACGCCGACGCGGGCCCGCAGCGGCACGTATTGCCGATCCCGGTCCTTGCGGACCCGATCGACGATAAACTGCTCCGACACGCGCTGCGAGATCCTCGGTCCAAGCTTGCCCTCGATGAGATTCAGCATGAGATCGAGGGGCGCCGTTCCGCCGGAGCAGGTGAAGCGGTTGCGATCGATGGTGAAGAGCTGATCGCTGATGAGCACGCGCGGAAACTCCTCGCGCAGCGAGGACAAATTTTCCCAATGAATGGTCGCGCGAAAATTATCCAAAAGCCCCGCTTTGGCGAGCGCATAGCCTCCGGTGCACAACGCCCCCAAGGGCACGCGGCGTTCCGCGAGCCGGCGCAGCGCCGTCACCAGCGCGGGCGATACGGCCTCGCGGATGTTGATGCCGCCGCACACGAACAGGATGTCCACCGGCCCGAGCTTGTCCAGAGCGCCTGCCGGAGTGAGCTTGAGACCGCTGCTCGATTCGCTCGGTTGACCATCGAGGCTGACCACCGACCATTCGTATACGTCCTTGCCCACGAGCCGGTTCGCCATGCGCAACGGCTCGAGCGCATTGGAGACCGCGATCAGCGAATAGTTTGCGAGGGTCAGGAACGCGTACTTACACTTGCGCAGCACTGCGGGCGATTCCAAACGAGCCTCCGTTGCCTCTTGCCTCACTCACTCGATGCCTATTATGCCATCGCGGCGTCCAAAAATATCCATTTCCGACATGGGTATGTCGCTTTCTCGATGCAAACCGCGAGGGAATTTCAGCGCCCGATCGGCCCAAAATCCGCCCTTCTCCGGGGCCGTGGCGCATTTACACCCGGGATTGTCGCAATTGGCCTATTGTTTCAGCGGCCGCTGGTTACACTGCGGAGCGAAATTTCCTGAGGGGGTAGATCGATGAAAACTCATGCCCGTGTCGTGGTCATCGGAGGCGGCGCGGTAGGCGTCAGCACCCTCTATCACCTGGCTCACAAAGGCTGGTCCGATGTGGTGCTGGTCGAGCGCTCGGAGCTCACCGCCGGCTCGACCTGGCACGCCGCAGGCCTCTTGCCGCTCTTCAATATGAGCTACACCGTCGGGCAGCTGCACAAATATTCGGTCGACCTTTACAAGCGCCTACCGGCGGAAACCGGCCAGGACGTGAGCTTTCACGTCACCGGGAACCTGCGCCTCGCCACCTGCCGCGACCGCATGGACGAGTATCAGAAGTACTGCGGCACCGCCAATACCATCGGCGTCCCGTTCCAGATCATCACTCCCGACGAGGTGAAGAAGCTGTGGCCGCTGGTCGAGCTCGGCAACGGCGCGGACACTCAGAACATCGTCGGCGCGCTCTATCATCCGGACGACGGCCACATCGCGCCGGCGGATCTCACCATGGCGCTGCGCAAAGGGGCCCGCGCCCGCGGCGCCGAGATCTACGAGCAGACCGAGGTCACCGGCGTCAAGCGCACCCCGTCGGGCGAGTGGCATCTCACCACGAGCAAGGGCGACATCATCGCCGAGCACGTGGTCTGCGCCACCGGCAATTACGCCCGCCAGACCGGACGCATGTTCGGACTGAACGTGCCGGCGATTCCGGTCGAGCACCAGTACATCGTGTACGACGAGTCGCCCGAGCTCAAAGCCTATCGCAAGGGCGGTGGCCGCGAGCTCGCGGTGCTGCGTGAATCCGACCAGTCCTATTATCTGCGCGAAGAGCGGATGGGCTGGATCCTGGGACCGTACGAGGCGGGTGCTCCCGCGCGGTTCGCGGACGGCGTGCCCGACTGGTTCGGCAAGAGCTTGTTCGAGGGCGACCTCGAGCGGCTCCTTCCGCACGTGGAGGCCGCGCAGCGCCGCGTACCCTCCCTGGCGACCTGCGGCATCAAGGACATCGTGAACGGTCCAATTTCCTATACGCCGGACGGGAGCCCGTTGATCGGCCCCGCCTGGGGTGTGCGCAACCTCTGGTTGAACGAGGGCCACAGCTTCGGAATCACCGCGGCCGGCGGCTCGGGCTGGCAGCTCGCGGAGTGGATCGTCGAGGGCGAGCCCGGCATCGACATGATGGCGGTCGAGCCACGCCGCTACGGCCCCTACACCAGCAAGCGCTACGTCGTTCAGAAAAACGAGGAAACCTACCGCAACGTCTTCGTGATCCACTTCCCGGACGAGGAGCGCCCGGATGCCCGTCCGGCCAAAACCAGTCCGATCTACGACAAGCTCGCCCGCATGGGCGCCGTGTTCGGGCAGCGCTACGGCTGGGAGCGCGCCAACTGGTTCGCGCCGCCGGGCGTCACGCCCACGGACAAGTGGAGCTTCCGCCGCAGCAATTATTTTCCGCACGTCGGCCGCGAAGCCGTGAATCTGCGGGAAAACGTCGGGGTCATCGATCTGACGCCGTTCACCAAGCACGAGGTGACGGGACCCGGAGCCGAGGCGTGGCTCGACAGTCTGGTCGCCAACAAAGTGCCCACCAAGATCGGCCGCATGGCGTTGAGCCACGCGCTCACGCGCCGCGGCGGCATCCGTTCCGAGTTCACCATCACCAAGATCGCGGATCAGCATTTCTACGTGGTGAGCGCGGGTGCGGCGGAGCGCTACGACAGCGACTACCTGCTGGAGAAGCTGCCCCAAGACGGCTCGGTCGCGATTCGCAACATCACCTCGAGCCGCGGGTGCTTCGTGGTCGCGGGTCCGCGCTCCCGCGAGGTACTGGCGAAGCTCACCGATACATCGCTCGACAACGCCTCATTCCCGTGGCTCACCGCGCAGGTGACCGAAGTGGGGCTCGCCGTCGATGTGTACCTGCTGCGCGTGAATTTCGTGGGCTCGCTCGGCTGGGAGCTTCATTTCCCGATCGAGTACGCCCACCATCTGTTCGATGCGATATTCCAGGCAGGCGCGGAATTCAAGATCGGCATGGTGGGAATGCGCGCCATGGAGTCGCTGCGCATCGAGAAGTCCTACCGCATGTGGGGCAGCGACTTGACGCCCGACTACACGCCCTTCGAAGCCGGGCTCGACCGCTTCGTGCGCATGAACAAGGGGTCCTTCATCGGCAAGGAAGCGCTCGAGAAGCAGCTGGCGCAAGGCGTCCCGAACCGCTTCGTGACCTTCGAAGTGCACGGCGTGACCGATGCCGATCCGCTCGGCAACGAGCCGCTGTTCGACGGCAAGGGCCAGCTGGTGGGACGAGCCACCGCGGGCTATTACGGCCACGCGCTGCAGAAGAGTCTGGGACTCGGCTACGTGAAGCCGGAGTTCGCCAAGGTGGGAACCGAGCTCGCGATCCAGATCCTGGGAGAGCGAAAGCGCGCGACGGTATTGGTGGATTCGCCTTATGATCCCGAGAACAAGGATCTGAGGGCGTAAGAACCCATCGAGCGATGTCCTCATGAGCCGCCAACCTTTTTCCGGATGGGCCCTGATCAAGCGGGGCCTGTCGGGTCACCGCAGCTGGGAACCGCAATGGCGCAAGGCCACCCCCAAGCCAAGCTATGACGCCGTGATCGTCGGCGGCGGCGGGCATGGCCTCGGGGCGGCGTATTACCTCGCCAAGGAGCACGGCATGACCAACATCGCCGTGATCGAAAAGGGCTGGATCGGCGGCGGCAACACCGGCCGCAACACCACCATCATCCGCTCCAACTACCTGTTCAATGAGAGCGCGGCCCTCTACGATCATGCCGTCAAGATGTGGGACAACCTGTCTCAGGTGCTGAATTACAACGTGATGTACTCGCCCCGCGGGGTGATGATGCTCGCGCACACGGTGCATGACATTCAGGTGTTCAAACGCCATGTCCACGCCAATCGCTGCAATGGGGTGGACAACGAATGGCTGGAGCCCACACAAGCCAAGGAATTTTGTCCGCCGCTCAACATCGAGGACAACATCCGCTACCCCGTGCTGGGCGCCGCGCTCCAGCGCCGCGGAGGCACCGCACGGCACGATGCGGTGGCTTGGGGTTATGCCCGGGCAGCCGACGCGCTCGGCGTCGACATCATCGAAAATTGCGAGGTGACGGGCTTTCGCAAATCCCCGGACGGCCGCATCGAGGCGCTGGAGACCACCCGCGGCATCATTCGGGCCTCCAAAGTCGGCGTCTCGGCGGCCGGCTCCACCAGCGTGGTCCTCGGCCTCGCCGGAGTGCGCCTGCCGCTCGAGAGCTATCCGCTGCAGGCGTTGGTCTCCGAGCCCATCAAGCCCATATTTCCCTGCGTGGTGATGTCGAACACCATCCACGCCTACATCAGCCAGTCGGACAAGGGTGAGCTCGTGATCGGCGCGGGCACCGATGCCTATACCTCGTATACCCAGCGCGGCGCACTGCATATCAACACTCATACGCTCGACGCGATCTGCGAGCTGTTTCCGCAGTTTCGCCGGCTGCGCATGCTGCGCAACTGGGGCGGAATCGTCGATGTGACGCCGGACCGCTCTCCCATCATCGGCAAGACGCCGGTTCCGGGCCTGTACGTCAATTGCGGCTGGGGCACGGGGGGATTCAAGGCGACGCCGGGCTCGGCGCATGTGTTTGCGTGGACCATCGCACGCGACGAGCCGCATCCGATCAACGCGCCCTTCACACTCGAGCGCTTCCGCGACGGCTATCTCATCGACGAGGCCGCGGCGGCGGCCGTGGCGCACTAAAGTCATGCTGCTCATCCACTGTCCCTATTGCGGCGAGCGCCCGGAACTCGAGTTTGCATACGGCGGGCAAGCGCACATCGCGCGGCCCGCGCGCCCCCAGGACCTCGACGACCAGGCGTGGACCGACTTTCTCTACATGCGCGACAACACCAAGGGCGTGCACGCGGAGCGCTGGAGGCACTCGCGCGGCTGCGGGCGCTTCTTCAATGCGCTCCGCGACACCACCACCGATCATTTCCTCGCGACCTACAAGACCGGCGAGCCCAAGCCCAACCTCGCGAATATCGGCGGGCGCACGCCGTGAGCTTCCGCGCCCCCTTCGGCGGCCGAGTCGATCGAACCCGGCCCCTGACATTCACGTTCGACGGCAAGACCTATGGCGGGTTCGCGGGCGACTCACTGGCCTCCGCGCTGCTCGCCAACGGCGTGCACCTGGTGGGCCGCTCGTTCAAATACCATCGGCCGCGCGGCATCCTCGCCTCCGGTCCCGAGGAGCCCAACGGCCTCGTGACCGTGTATCGCGATCCGGCGCGCTACACGCCGAATCTTCGGGTCACCCAGGTTGAGTTGTACGACGGCCTGCAGGCGGTCAGCCAGAATCGCTGGCCGAGCCTCCAGTGCGACGTCGGCCGAGTCAACGACTGGCTGTCGGCGTTTTTCCCGGCGGGCTTCTACTACAAGACGTTCATGTGGCCGAAGAGCGCCTGGAAGAAATGGTACGAGCCGGCGATTCGCCGCGCCGCCGGCTTGGGGCTGGCGCCGACTCGGCCGGACCCCGATCGATACGCTCAACGCTACGCGCATTGCGACGTGCTCGTGGTGGGCGGCGGCCCGGCCGGGCTTGCTGCCGCGCTGGCTGCGGCGGAATCGGGGGCCCGCATCATTCTCTGCGACGAATCGGTGGAGTTCGGCGGCAGCCTCCTGGGCGAGCCTTCGCCGCGCATCAACGGTAATTCGGCGCTCGATTGGGTGGGCCGCGCGGTGACGGAGCTGCGCGGAAATTCGCGCGTCACGCTGCTCGCCCGCACCACCGCCTTCGGGTACTTCCCGCACAACCTGATCGGCTTGAGCGAGCGCATCACCGATCATCTGGCCGCGCCGCCGCTGCAATTGCCGCGCGAGCGCTTGTGGCAAGTACGCGCCCGCCAGGTGATCCTGGCGACGGGCGCCATCGAGCGGCCGCTGGTGTTCCCGGGCAATGACCGTCCGGGCATCATGCTCGCCGGCGCTGCGCAGACCTATCTCAACCGCTATGGTGTACTGGTCGGGCGGCGCGTGGTCGTGGTCACCGCCTGCGACACCGCTTATCAGGCCGCGCTCGAGCTACGGGCCGGCGGCGTCAGCGTGGCCGCCGTCGCCGACATCCGGCCACAGCTGCCGAACGGCCTGTCGGACTCCGTGCGCGGCGTTGGCATCGAAGTGCTCGCGGGCGCCACGGTCCTCGGCACCGAGGGCGGACGGCGTGTCAAAGCCATCTCCTTGGGCGAAGTCGACGCTGCCGGCCAGGTGCATCGCAGCCGCCGGATCGAGTGCGATGCGGTGCTGATGTCCGGCGGATTCACGCCGAGCGTGCATCTGTTCTCGCAATCGCGGGGCAAGCTCGCCTGGGACGAGGCGCTGCAGGCGTTCATCCCGGGGCGCTCGGCGGAGCGCGAACGCTCGGTGGGAGCCTGCCGCGGCCTCACCGACCTCGCCCAAGCGCTGGATGACGGCGCCAGTGCCGGAGCCGATGCCGTCGACTCCTCGAGCGAGGCCGTTCCGCCATCGGGCGGCGAGAATCGGCGCTACACGGTCGAGGCATCGATTCGCCGTGACGGATCGACCTTGGGCGCGCTCCCCGGCGCTCACCCCGCCGGCAAGCTCAAGGCCTTCGTCGACTGGCAACACGACGTGACGGTGCGCGACGTGAGGCTGGCGGGTCAGGAGGGATTCCAATCCATCGAGCACCTGAAGCGCTACACCACCACGGGAATGGCGACCGACCAGGGCAAGACCTCCAATCTGAACGCGCTCGCGATCGCTTCGCAGAATCTCAACACGCCCATTCCCCAGGTCGGCTTGACCACGTTCCGCATGCCGTACACACCGACCACGTTCGGCAGTTTCGCCGGCATCTCGCGCGGCGATTTGTTCGATCCCCGGCGCACCACCCCGACTCATGCCTGGGCGCAAGCCAAGGGCGCGGTGTTCGAGAACGTGGGCCTTTGGCTGCGCGCGCGGTATTTTCCGCGCGGACCCGAGGACATGCACGCGGCGGTCGCACGCGAGTGTCTCGCGGTTCGCAATGCCTGCGGTATTTTCGACGCGTCGACCCTCGGCAAGATCGAGGTGGTCGGTGCGGACGCCGCGGAATTCATGAACCGCCTCTACATCAACAGCTGGACGGGCCTCGGCGTGGGCCGCTCGCGCTATGGCATCCTCTGCCGCGAGGATGGATTCATCTATGACGACGGCGTGGTCGCGAGGCTCGCGCCGGACCGATTCCACGTCACCACCACCACCGGAGGCGCGCCGCGCGTGCTGGCGATGATGGAGGATTACCGGCAGACCGAGTGGCCCGATCTGAATGTCTGGCTCACCTCGACCACCGAGCAGTGGGCAGTCATCGCGGTTCAAGGTCCGAACGCAAGGCGCGTGCTCGAGCCGCTGGTGTCGGAAATCGACCTGAGCGCGGCGGCGCTGCCGCATATGGCAGTGGCGCGCGGCAAGATCTGCGGCGTGCCGATGCTGCTGTTCCGCGTGAGCTTCACCGGCGAGCTCGGATTCGAGATCAATGTGCCCGCGGATTACGGCGCGGCGGTCTGGGAGAGCATTTACGCCGCCGGGCAGCCGCACGGCATGGCGGAGTACGGTACGGAGACCATGCACGTCCTGCGCGCAGAGAAGGGCTACATCATCGTCGGCCAGGATACCGACGGCACCGTGACGCCCGACGATGCGGGACTGACCTGGGCGATCGGCAAGACCAAGACCGATTTCGTCGGCAAGCGCTCCTTGGAGCGGGCGTCCATGAAGGCTGCCGATCGCAAACAGCTGGTCGGCCTGCGCGCATGCGATGGCCGCACGGTTCTCGAGGAGGGTGCGCAGATCGCCGCCAAAGCCCGCCAAAGCCCGCCGATGGAATTGATCGGACACGTGACCTCCTCCTACGCGAGCAGCGTTCTGGGCTACCCGATCGCGCTTGCGCTCGTGGCCGGCGGCCGCACCCGCATGGGACAGCGCCTGTATGTGCCCATGCCGGATGCCGACATCGAGGTCGAAGTCACCTCACCGGTCTTCTATGACCCGACCGGAGGGCGGATCAATGGTTGAGCTCGCGCAGCGCCGGCCGCCGGCCATCGCCTCCACCGACTGGCTGAAGTTACTTCCGCCCGGCGGTCGATGGGTGCTGCACGGAGGCCCCGGCGCCCGCGCACTCGCCGCACCCGTTTGGGGCGTCGATTTTTCCAATGAGGCCTGCCGCGCGCTGGTGTCCGGATCCCGAGCGACGCTTTGGATGGGCCCTGAGGAATACCTGCTCCTGGACTTGGGTCGCGGCGACGGAACCAACGGAGAATCGCACGCAGCGGTCGCACAGGACCTCGAGCGCGCCCTCGCCGGGGCACCGCATGCTCTAGTCGATGTGAGCCACCGGCAATTTGCGCTCGAGATTGCGGGTCCGCATGCCACGACGATCCTGAGCGGCGCATGTCCGCTCGATCTGGATGCACGCGCTTTCCCGGTCGGCATGTGCACGCGCACGGTGCTCGCCAAGGCCGACATCGTGCTGTGGCGGACCGGTCAAACCACGTTTCATCTCGAGGCGTGGCGCTCCTTTGCGGCGTATGTCTCGGGGCTGCTCGGCGAAATCGCGCGCGAGTTCCACGGCGAGCCGCCGCCGCCGCTCTGACCCGGCCGGCCGCTCGCGGGTGACGCGACCGCTCGCCGGTGACAATCCATCGGGGAAGATGCTAGGTTGGAGCGGTCCTCCACTCCGGTGAACCGCCATCGAAACCGCTGCCTTGACGAGAACCGACGCGCAACCGGGTAGCGCCGCGCCGATGGAGGCCGCTGCGCCGGCGGACACCGCCCTGCGCCGCACCCTCAAACGCCGCCACATGGAGATGATCGCGCTCGGCGGCGTGATCGGGGCCGGCCTCTTCGTCGGATCGGGCGTGGTGATTCAATCGGCCGGACCGGCGGCGGTGGTGTCATTTGCGCTCACCGGCATGCTGGTCGTGCTGGTGATGAGAATGCTGGGAGAGATGGCGGCCGCCTACCCCGCCGTCGGCGGTTTCTATGAATACAACCGGCTGGCGCTCGGCGAGCTCGCAGGGTTTCTCACCGGCTGGATGTATTGGTACTTCTGGATCATCGTGGTCGCGCTCGAAGCGGTGGCCGGGGCGCGGCTGCTGATCTACTGGTTCCCCGGGGTGCCGCCCTGGAGCTTTACCTTGGGCCTCGTCCTCGGGTTCACGCTCTTGAATCTGCTCTCGGTCCGATCCTGGGGCGAGGCGGAATACTGGTTCGCCTCCGTCAAAGTCGCGGCCATCGTGGTGTTTCTGTGCCTCGGCGCGGCTTTCATTCTCGGTCTTTGGCCGAATGTCGCCGGCGGCCTGTCGCACTTGACCGCCCATGGCGGCTTCATGCCGCACGGCATCGCGCCCGTGCTCACGGGGGCGGTCGCGGCGACGGGCTTCTATTTCGGCTCCGAGATCGTCACGGTCGCGGCCGCCGAATCCGTCGAGCCGGAGCGCGCGGTCGCGCGCGCGACGCAAGCGGTGATTTCGCGCGTGCTGGTGTTCTACGTGGGATCGATCTTCGTCGTGGTGTGCATCTTGCCCTGGAATCATCCGGGGATCGACCAGCCCTACGTGACCGCCCTGCAGGCGCTGCACATACCGGGCGCCGCGCAAATCATGAACGGCGTCATCCTGACCGCGGTGCTCTCGGCCTTGAACAGCGGACTGTTCGCCTCCTCGCGCATGATCATGGCGCTCGCGCGGCGCGGCGATGCGCCGCGCGGACTCGCCAAACTCAACGGCCGCGGCGTGCCGGTGCGCGCCCTCATGACGGGCACGCTCTTCGGCTATATCGCGGTGATCATGAGCTACGTATCCCCGGACCGGGTGTTCGCGTTCCTGGTCAATTCCTACGGCACGGTCGCGATCTTCGTCTACGTATTGATCGCCTTCGCGGAGCTCAACTTGCGCGCGCGCCTCGAGCGCGAGACTCCGGATCGGCTACGCGTGCGCATGTGGGGCTACCCCTATCTCACGATCTTCGCCATTCTCGCCATGGTCTGCATCGTGGCGGCGATGGCGTTCATCCCGAGTCTTCGGTATTCGCTGCTGTTCGGGCTGGCGAGCGCCGCAGCCATGGTGGTGGGCTACGCGGCGCGAAACCTCGCGCGATCCCGGGGGCTGTCCGTCAGGACTCACTCCGTCCGGTAGTACGGACGGTCCCCGTTGACCGTGGCGCGGTGCATGGTGCGCCGTTCCGGCAGGTAATCCGCAATCGCATAGTGCTGGGTCACGCGGTTGTCCCAGAAGGCGATGTCATCGACGCGCCAGCGCCAGCGCACCGTGAATTCCGGCTGTCCGGCCTGCTTGAAGAGAAAGGCCAGCAAGGCCTCGCTCTCCCGCGGCGCGAGCTCATTGATGTGCGTCGTAAATCCTTCGTTCACGAACAGGACCTTGCGTCCGCTCACCGGATGGGTGCGCACGACGGGATGAGTCACCGGCGGGTGCTTCGCCACCGCACGCTCGTAGCGCTCCTTGAATGCGGGATCTTTCTGCCAACGCTCGGGCGGGAAGGATTTCGCCACCGAATGTTGCGCGGTCAACCCTTCCAGCATCCGCCGCAACGGCGCGGACAGCGCTTCATAGGCCGCGGAATTACTGGACCAGAGCGTATCGCCGCCCACGCTCGGCAGGCGCTTCGCCGCCAGAATGCCGGCGAGCGGCGGAGTCTCGCTGAACGTCACGTCGGTATGCCAGTTGTCGTTGTCCGGCAAGAACGCGGTGTGGGTGTCGATCAGCATGATTTCGGGAAGCTCGGGCAGCACCGGGTAGATCGGATGGATGTGGAGCGAGCCGAAGTGCGCGGCGAAGCGGGCCTGTGCTTCCGGGGTGATCGGCTGGTCGCGAAAGAACAGCACCTGATGCTCGATCAACAGCTCATTGAGACGGCCGATATCCGCCGGCGAGAGATCCCCGGACAGGTCGAGGCCTGAGACCTGGGCACCCAGGGCGCGGCCGACACGCGTCACTTCAATGGACATAAGCTGCGGACATAAGCTGCCCTTTTTTTTGAGCCCTTGGCCGGGCCCTGGAGAGTATACGAGAGGCAGCCGCGCGCAGGAATTAATGTGAGAATGGCCGCCTATGGGCGATCCGCACTCACAGGCGCAATTGCGCTCCGCCACGGTGCAAAGTCTGGCCGAGGCGCTGGCGCTGCTCCGGGCCGGCCGGTTCGCGAGCGCGGAGCGCCAGCTTCGCGCCATTCAAGCCTCCGCCCCGGGAGATGTGAATAGCTCACGGCTGCTGGGCGCCGCGCTGCTCGGCCAGGATAAGGTCCAGCCCGCGGTCGAGATTCTGGAGCGCACGGTCGCGGCCGCTCCGCAGTTCTGGCTGGCGCGGACGGATCTCGCCCGCGCCTTGCGGGCCGCGGGACGCTGCGAAGAGGCGCGCGCGGAGCTGCGCCGGGTGGTCGAGGCGGCCCCCACCCTGGATGCCGCCTGGCTGGCGTATGGCGATGTGCTCGTGGATCTGGAGAAATACGCGGACGCGCGGTTTGCGTACGAGCAGGCGCGGCTCACGGACCCTTACCGGCGAAGAATCGAAGAGGCAACCGGCGCCCTCAACACCGAGGACCGTAAGACGGCGGAAGTCATCTTCCGCAAGATCCTGCAGCTGGATGCGAGCCATGTGGGGGCGCTTTGTGGCCTCGCCGCCGTATCGCTCATGGTGAGCCGGGCGCACGATGCGGTTCGCTTGTTGAAGCACGCGCTCAAACAGTCGGCACATTTGCCGCTCGCCTGGCGCGGCCTGTCGCAGGCCCTGCTCGCGCAGGGGGCTCTTCCCGAGGCCGAGTCGGCGGTACGCCGCCTGCTCAAGATAGAGAGCGAGAATCCCAACAACTGGGTGGTCCTCGCCACCGTTTACACCCGCCTCATGCGTCAACCGGAGGCACTCGCGGCCTTCGAGGAAGCCGCTCGGATCAACCCCGGCGAAGTCCGCCTGCGGCTCTCGATCGGGCACCTCAACAAGACGCTCGGCCGCCGAAGCGAGTGCGAACGGGCTTATAAACAGTGCCTCGAGATGGACCCCGGCATGGGCGAGGCGTACTGGAGTCTGGCGGACCTGAAAAACTACGTGTTCTCCGACGCCGAAATTGCCTCCATGCAGTCGCTGCTGAAGGGGGAAGACGGCGGCGACGAGGACCAGGCACACTTGCATTTCGCGCTCGGACGGGCCTTCGAGCACAAGAAGGATTACGGCGCCGCCTTCGAACATTACGCGACGGGCAACCGCCGGCGGCGTAAAACCGTCCCCTTTGACATCGAAGCCTTCGAGAACAAGACCCGGCGCGTGCGCGACTGTTTCGATGCTGCATTTTTCGCCGCCCGATCAGGCGCCGGATGTCCCGACCCCTCCCCCATATTCATCGTCGGCCTGCCGCGATCCGGCTCGACGCTGGTGGAGCAGATTCTCGCCAGCCACTCCTGCGTCGAGGGCACTTTCGAGCTCCCGAACCTCCTCGGCATCGTGCGCGAATTCGATCACGCCGACCCGGCGCACGATGCCTATCCGGAAATCGTGCGCGCCGCCTCGCCGGAACAGCTCGGCAATCTCGGCCGGCGCTACATCGAGGAGACCGCGCCGCTGCGCGGCACGCGGCCGTACTTCATCGACAAGATGCCGAATAACTTCAGTCACGTGGGCCTGATCCACGCCATTCTTCCCCGGGCGGTCATCATCGACGCGCGCCGCCACCCGATGGATGCCTGTTTCAGCACCTACAAGCAGCATTTCGCCGAGGGTCAATCCTTTAGTTACGACCTGGCGGATCTCGGCCGCTACTATCGGTGCTATCTGAGCCTGATGGATCACTGGGACGCGGTGCTCCCCGGCAAAGTGTTGCGTTTACAGTACGAGCAGCTGATCCGCGATCCGGAAGTGCAGATCCGCCGCCTCTTGAGCCATTGCTCCCTGCCTTTCGAGCCCGCGTGTCTGGCGTTCCACGAGACCCAACGGCCGGTGCGCACGGCGAGCGCCGAGCAGGTGCGCCAGCCCCTGTACACGTCCGGAGTCGGCTATTGGCGCCATTTCGAGGCCAATCTCGAACCGCTGAGGCGTGCGCTGGGCGACTCGCTCGACCGGTTCTCCGATATCCGGTAGGCAGCCCTCACTACTGAACGCTCGATCAATGTCCCGCCCCGCGGTCATTGACAAGCAGCGCTTGCGCAGGACATGATCTTCCAAAGGGCACAGCTCGCAAGCTTGCCTTCAATACTAAAAGACTAAGGGGATGTTCCGATGCGCATGACGAAGGTGCGTTCCGTGGGAAGCCGGGTGGGTATGCCTCCGGCGAGCGCGTTCCCCTCGCCCACTCGGCTGAGCCTCGCGATCGCCGCGGCCCTCTCCGGAGCCGCGACGGTGCACATGGCTCCCGCGCTGGCCGCAGACCCGTCGGCGGACACCTCCACCCTCGAGGAAGTCATCGTAACGGCGCGCAAGCGCACCGAGAATCTGCAGGACGTTCCGATCAGCATCGACGTCTACACGGCCAAGGATCTGCAGAATCTCGCGATCTCGCAGTTCGAAGACTACGCGACCATGACGCCGTCCATCTCGTTCGTGAGCGCGGGCCCCGGCACTCAAACGTTCGTCATGCGCGGCGTGTCGGACGGCAGCAATCCGAACTATTCGAATAATGCCACGACCGCCTTCCTGGTCGACGACATGTCGATGAATTTCCAGGGCACGACGCCGGATCTGCATCTCTACGACATCGAGCGCATCGAGGTCCTGAACGGACCGCAGGGCACCACGTTCGGCGCGAGCGCCATGGCCGGCGCGCTGCGCTTCGTGACCAACAAGCCGGATCCGAGCGGTTTCAGCGCGGGTGCCGATCTCGATGGAGGCAAGATCGAGGGCGGGACCAAGAATGGCACCGTCGAGGGCTTCATGAACATTCCGCTGATCCCCGACTGGACGGCGATACGCTTTTCCGCCTATCGGGATTATCACGGCGGCTACATCGACAATATCGACACGACCCGTGAATGGGTCAACGGGACCGTCTCCAACAATTCGCAGTGGGCGGGGCAGAATTATAACGTCGAGCGCGTGACCGGCGGCCGATTCGCGATCGGTCAGAAGATCGCGGACGGCTGGAAGGCAACCCTCACCGCCAGCTATCAGAAGCAGCTCACGCACGGCGCCTGGGATGAGAACCCGACCATCGGTGGTGCCATCGGAGCGGCCGCGAACAATTATGGTCAGCTCCTCAATGGTCCGGCGCGCTCCTTCGGGCAGGACAACGTGGATCGCTTCGGTCCGGAATTCAAGCAGTACTACGCAAAGACGCTGGACTTCCATCTCGAGGGCGACGTCGGCATCGGCGATTTGGTGTACGCCAATACCTACTGGGCCCAGGACGACACCTGGGTGAACGAGTATTCGGAGTACATGCAATACGTGAACACGGGGCCGCCGAATAACTACACGGCCGCGAACCGCCAATCGTTCACCTGCCTCAGTGGCCCCACCGGAAACGCCCCAGCGTCACCTGCCACCCCGCTCAGCGGCTGCAACAATCCGAACCAGTGGTACAACTACACCTCGAAAATCTACCGCTGGTCGAATGAGCTGCGGTTGCAGTCGAAAGAGAACGGCGGATGGCTTCACTGGCTGATCGGCGGTTACTGGGAGAGGACGCGCGAGGACATCAGCGACTTCTATGCCATTCCAGGCTTGCAGCCGAACGGCGCGGCCTTTCAGTACTACGCGTCGTATTACGGCGTCACGCAGCCCGCGCGACCGGGCCAGTGGTACGGCTACACCGAGCGATACGACTATCTGCAGATGACCGAATTCCTCAATCTGACGTTCGATCTCACCAAGAAGCTCAAGTTCGAAGTCGGCACCGTGCACTTCGAGTCGCATTTCGATACCTTCGTCAACGGCGGCAACTTCTCCTATGCCCCGACGGCGACGAGCGAGGGGCCAGGAGGCTCGGAGAAATGGGACAGCAAGGCGGGATTGAGCTATAAGGCGACGGATGACCTTCTACTGTACGTCGATGCCGCGCAAGGGTTCAGGGACGGCGGGGTCAACCCGGGTCTGCCTCCCCAATGCCAGAAGAACGGCGTGCCTCCCACGTACAAGCCGGACACCTTGACCAACTACGAGCTCGGTTGGAAATCGACCTTGTTCGACAAGCATCTGCAGTGGAACGGGGCTTTCTACCTGATGCCCTGGAAGGGCTATCAGTCGCTGCTCTTCGATCCGAACGTCTGCGCGTCCGCCAGCTTCTACACGAACATCGGCAATGCCAAGATTTACGGCAGCGAGACCGACGTCAAATGGGCGCCGAATTCGAACCTCAGCATGGATGTTTCGTTGAGCTACAACGACTCGCGGATCGTCAGCGACGTGTTCTACAACAACGGGAGCTTGCCGGGGGGCGGCTTCGACGTGAGACCCGGCGAGCGGCTCCCCTACGTTCCTTACTTCGATTGGAGCGGCAACATCCGATACGAAGCGCCGATCAAGGATACGCTGCATTGGTACGGCCAATACGATATCGCGCACAAAGGCGACATGTTCAACAGCCTGCAGGCCTCCGGAACCAACGGTCTTCCGTACGTCTTGCAGCCGGGCTACTCCATCATGAATGTGCGCTTCGGCCTCACCCGCGCCGATCAGGGTTGGACGACGGAGCTCTACATCACCAATCTCACCAACAAGAACGCCGTGATCTTCACCAACGAAGGCAACTTCGACCTGCGGCAGACCACGAACGAGCCGCGAGTGTTCGGCGTCAGGCTGACCTACCGGTTCGGCAAGGCGCAGGCCTTCAACAACGAGAACTGACGCTCTCCGCAATCCGCAGTGCGAGAGCGTAGGGCCCCGCCGCCGGCTCATCCCGGTTGGTCAACAGGACCACCGTGAGCCGCCGCGCCGGCCAGCGCACGAGGACGTTGCGAAACCCGATCGACTCCCCGGAGTGCCACACCGTCTCGCCGGTGATCCGCCAGCCGAAGCCATAGCGCGTACCGGGTTCGTCGGTCGCCGTTGCCGGGGTGAAGGCGAGGCGCAGGGATTCGGGGCGCAGCAGCCGGCCGTCGTACAGCGCCGCATCCCACTTCGCCAGATCGTCGATGGAGGAATACACGCCACCGTCGCCGAGCACCGCGCTGGTGAGGCTCTGATCGGTGCGCTTCCATCCCCCGGCCGCCCAACTGTAGCCGTAGGCACGGTCGCTCACGGTCGAGACGCCTTGCCGGTAAGCGACCGTGCCGCTCATGCCGAGCGGCGCGAAGATGCGTTTCCGCAGAAACGTCGCAAAGCCCATTCCCGAGACGATTTCGATGATCAGCGCCAGCAGCGCGTAGCCGCCGTTGCTGTACCGGTAGTCGCTGCCGGGCGGAAAGTAGGTGCGCGACTCCATTTCGAGCAACCGGAGCACGTCGGCATCGTGCAGTTGAGTAGTCCTGGCCGGCGGAACGAGATCCTCGTAATCGATGATGCCGGAAGTATGGGTCAACAGCTGGCGGAGAGTCGCGCCGACGGCGGGTTCCGGGAGCGACGGCAGCCAATCCCGCACCGGCGCATCGAGCGTGAGAGCGCCCTCCTCCATCAACATCAGCACGGCCGCTGCCGTGAACTGCTTGGTCACCGAGGCGAGGCGGTAATTGGTGGCGCCGGTCGCGGCGATCTGCCGCTCGAGATCGGCCATACCGAAGGCCTGCCGGAGCACCGGCGCGCCCTCCTGCAGCACGAGCACGCAGGCGCCCGGCGCCGGAGCCCGATACTCACCGAGCCATTCCTCGATTGGGTCGCGTTTCGATCGTGGCAGCATCCGGCGCATCCTAAGGAGTTCCGCGAGAGAGCGGCGGCGAATGTGACCAAGGCGTCAGTTTTGGCCTTGCGCCTCCGCATTATGTGAAATTCGCCGCTGATGCGGTCGGCATCGGGGTAGCGTCGGGGCGTGTTACTGGAATCCCCTAACGAGCCGAAGAAATCCGCCTCGGGGCAAGCCGCGAGGAAACCCAAGCAGCGCTGGCACGCGGTCATGGTCGTTGCGCCGTCGTCCGCTTGCGCCGCCGCCAACGCGTGCAAGGGTAAACGCTACCTCTCTTCGGAAGCACCTCGGCTGCCGCTCGCCAACTGCGATGCCGCGGCTTGCGGTTGCAAGTACCGCCATTACGAGGACCGCCGGGCCGGGCCGCGGCGCGCGGAGGCTACCGGTCCGGACGCCAAACGCCCGGCGTCCAATCGGCGCATCAGCAGGGGCCGCCGCGCCACCGACTGAGCCGCGCGGACAGCGAACGCGGGATTCGCTATGCTTCACGCTCCTCCGGCGAGCGAGCCCACGTGCCTCCCCATAGAGCACCGTCGATCATCCGCAGAGAGTGGTTTCTGGGCGTAAGCGTCGCGACGGCGCTCATCTTCCTGTTCGCGGGCGATAGCCTGTACACCGAATCCGCCGGCCTCACGCGCCAGATCGTCATCTTCGCCTGGCTCTTCGCCGTCATCATGGGCGCAGCCTTGAGCGTGGTGAGGCACGCCGAGGACCTTGCCGTACATCTCGGCGAGCCCCTCGGCACACTCATACTGACTTTGGCGGTGACGGCCATCGAGGCGGCGAGCATCTCGGCCGTGATGATTCATTCCAAGAACAGCGCCTCGGTGGTCCGAGATACCTTGTTCGCGGTCATCATGATCATTCTCAACGGCATGGTCGGCGCATCGCTGCTGCTCGGAGCCTGGCGGCACCGGGAGCAGCACTACAACCTCCAGGGGGCGAATACCTATCTGAGCGTCATCATCCCGCTGGCCGTACTGAGCCTCATCATGCCGGACTACACACAAACCACGCCCGGGCCCACGCTGACCGGGGCGCAGGAGACGTTTCTTGGGCTGATGTGCATCGGGCTGTATGCGGCATTCCTCAGCGTGCAGACCGGCCGGCATCGCGGGTATTTCATGCTGGGCATGGACGAGGACGAGCCGCATCACAGCGATGCGGGGCCTGACGTATCCTGGGGAGTGCACGCCCTTTTGCTCATAGCCTACATGGTGCCGTTGGTGTACCTGGCGGAGCAGTTCGGCCGCCCCGTCGATGATCTCATCGCCACGCTTCGAGCGCCGGTGGCGCTGGGAGGCGTGATCATCGCGGCGCTGGTCGCGACCCCGGAGGCCATCGGAGCGGTACGCTCCGCGCTGGCGAACCACTTGCAGCGATCCATCAACATCTGCCTGGGGTCTTTGCTGGCCACCATCGGCCTCACGATACCGCTGATGCTGGTGGTCAGTCACCTGCTCGGGACCCCGATCTACCTGGGACTGCAGAACACGAGCTTCATGATGCTCATGTTGACGCTGCTGCTGAGCGTGGTCACCTTCGCGAGCGGGCGCACCAACGTTCTGCAGGGTGCGGTTCACATGCTGCTGTTCGTTGCGTATGTGCTGCTGATATTCCAGGGCTGAAGCGCACTCGCCTCGATCGATCGCCGCCCTCGCTCAGGACAATCGCTTCGCACTGCGAAGAAAATCGTCCACGTCCGCCGGGGTGGTCGCATAGCTGGTCACCAGGCGGATGGCGGCGCCGTCCGGCACCTTGAGCCAGGGCCAGCGGTAGAAGTGGAACCCCTCGCTCTCGAGCGCGCCGATGAGCCGCTCGGGAACGGCCACGAACAGCTCATTGGCCTGAACGGGCTGGAGCAGCGTCGCGCCCGCCACATTCCCCAACCCTTCGGCGAGCCGGGCGGCCATGGCGTTCGCCTGACGCGCGTTCTGCAGCCAGAGATCATCCTTCAGATAGGCGAGCAGCTGGCAGCTCAAGTAGCGCAGCTTCGACCAGAGGTGCCCGGCCTGTTTGCGCCGCCGCTCGAAATTCTCGGCGCGGCAAGGATCGAAAAAAACCACGGCCTCGGCGGCCAGAGCCCCGTTCTTGGAGGCGCCGAACGAGAGCACGTCGATCCCCGCCTTCCAAGTGGCCTCGGCGGGCGAACAGCCCAGATGCACCAGTGCGTTGGCGAAGCGCGCGCCGTCCATGTGCACCGGCAGCCCATGCCGTCTGGCCGCCGCGGTCAGCACCTCGAGCTCATCGAGCGCGTACACCGTGCCCAACTCCGTCGCTTGCGTCACGCTGACCGCCGACGGTTTGACGTGATGCACCCCCATGTCGTTGGCGAACGCCACCGCTGCGTCTATCGCCTCCGGCCCGATTTTTCCGTTGGGTGAAGGCAAGCCGAGAAGCTTGGCGCCTCCGGTGAAAAACTCGGGCGCTCCGCACTCGTCCGTGACGATGTGCGCGCCTTCGTGGCAGTAAATGCCGCCGAACGGCGGGGCGAGCTGCGCGAGCGCAAGCGCGTTAGCCGCCGTGCCGGTTGCAACGGGATAAATCGCCACCTCCCGCTCGAACACCGCCGAGGCTGCGCCTTGCAGGCTCGCGGTGATCTCATCGGCCCCATAAGAAGGCAACAGTCCCGTGTTGGCGGCGTTGATCGCGGCCATGATCGGCGCGCATACGGGCGTGACGTTATCGCTGCCGAAGTTTCGGCTAAGAGTGGTATTCATCCCGCCATTCTAGCGCGACTTCACGGCGGCTCGAAGCACCCGCAACTTGCTCTCCACATCCTCCTTGTTCAAGTATGCGCCGCAGAGCCGCCGATAGCCTTGATAGGCGCGCCGTCCATGCAAGGTGCGCCAGTTGTCGAACAACAGCGCGGTTCCCGGAGCGAGCCGCATGGTGATTTCGTAGGCCGGATCGTTGATGAGCTCGTTGAACGTCTTGAGCGCGCGATAAAAGGCTGCCATGCGCGGCCGCGGCAAGCTGAACGGCGCGCGGTCGTAATTGTTGTAGGCGATCTGCGCACAATCTCCATTGTGGTCGAGACCGATGATCGGATGCTCTGCGCGCAGATGAACGCCATCCCCCAGATACTGCGCCGGCACTTTCACGCTCGATAACACCTCGAATCCGAGCGGATCGGTCTTGCGGATCCGATCCGCCACCTTGAAGCCGTCGACCAGCGTACTTTCGCCGCCGCTGCCGTCGAACTGGAGACAGTGAAACATCTGATAGCCCGGCGAATCGAAACTATAGGTGCCGTCCGTATGCGGACCGATGGCGGCCGAGGTATACGCGGTATCCTTGAACGCGAGGTTAGCGGTGAAGTCCCACATGCCGCCGAAAATCGTCGCCCGCACGTAGCCGATGCGCGTGACCAATTCCTGTGTGGCCTCGAGAGTCGCCGGAACACCCGATGCCAGCGCGAAGCCGTATTCCTCCACCATCTCGAGCCAGTGCAGCAGCCCGGCGTCCCCGGCCACGATCTGCGCATGTTCCATGGTCGGGAAATCCTGTCCCAGGCCGGCGCGGTCCCAGAGCCTGCGCGGCGGCGCCGTGATTCGTCCGGACGTCTCGGCGATGCCGCGGAGGAAAGCGGATGGAAGGACGCTCTCGCTGCCGTCGTGGCTCCAGACCACCCGTAGCGTCTTGCCGCCGTCCGCGAGTTCCAGCCGCGCGGGCATGATGTCGGCCGGAATGGCAAAAGTATCCACCTGCCGCTGCAGCGTATCCGGGTGCAGGCTTTCTTTGGTGTGGCAATGATCCCGCAGCCAGAACGGCGAGAAGCGGGCAGTGAGCCCGGCGCCCCAGGACACTTCCACCTCTCCGTCGACCAGGACCGCCTGCCGGAGCAGCGCTCCGGGACACGATTCAGCCTGCACCACGCTATCAAGCATCTCGTTCTCCTTCGCTAACTGCGGGCCGCCATCCGCGAGACTCGTTGTTGAACGAGTGTATAACAACACACATTCATCGGTCAAACTCCATCCGGCGCGTTACCCTCCTGTGGCGTGGTTTCCCTGCGTTACACTGCGCACTGCGGCTCCAACGAGGGTGAACATGAGATGACTCTGAAGAAGGCGTTCGGCGCGTCGCTGCTGGTCCTCGCGGCCTCGATCGCCGGTTGCGGACGCTCCGGGACGGGATCACCCGCCGGCGGCGCTTCGCCGGCCAGCGACGGCGCCAAGGTCGTCGATCTATACAACTGGGCCGACTACATAGCGCCGTCGACCGCCGAGGAGTTCGAAAAGCGCACCGGAATCAAATTGCGCGAGTCGATTTTCGAGACCAACGAGACCCTCGAATCTCGTCTGATGACCGGGGACAGCGGCTACGATGTGGTCGTTCCCACGGCGCCCTTCCTGGAACGTCAGATCCGAAGCGGCGCCTATCAGCCGCTCGACAAGAGCCGCCTTCCGAACCTCGCGAACCTCGACCCCGCGCTGATGGCCCGGGTTGCGCTCAACGATCCGGGCAACGCCCATTCGGTGATCTATATGTGGGGAACGTATGGCGTCGGATACAACGTCGAGGAGGTAACCGAGGCGCTGGGCGGTCCGCCGCCCGATGGCTGGGCCCTCTTATTCGACCCCGCCTACGCTTCCCGCCTGCAAAAGTGCGGGATCGGCACCCTCGATGCGCCTGCCGGAGTCATTCGTCTGGTGCTGAAATACCTCGGTCGGGATCCCAATGCGCCGAGCCCCGGCGACCTCGCGGACGCCGAGAGCGTGTTGATGAAAATCCGCCCCTACATCCGCACCATCAACACCACCAACATCATCGAATCCATCGCCAACGGCGATCTCTGCATCGCCCTCGGCTACAACGGGGACTTCGTTCAAGCGCGCAACCGCGCCCGGGACGCGAAGAACGGCGTCCAGATCGCCTTCATGATACCCCGCGAGGGCTCGCTCATTTGGTTCGACATGCTCGCCATCCCGAAGAACGCGCCGCATGCCGCGAACGCTCTCGTGCTCATCAATTTTCTGATGGACCCGCACGTCATCGCCGAGATTTCCAACCACGTCGGATTCGCCAATGCGAACCTAGCCGCGACGCCCTTTCTCGATCCCTCGATCGCCTCCGACCCGATCATTTTCCCGCCGCCCGAGCAGCGGCAGCGGCTGTTCGTCGAAACCGAGGACTCGCCGGAGCAGGCGCGCGCGCTCACCCGGATCTGGGAAAAATTCAAGACCGGACAATGATCCCCGCGCTCAGGGCGCAGCCGGCTGCGAGGATTCCGAGGGATCGGGCGGCAGGGTTTTCGGGCTCGACGCCTTGTGCAAGTCCTTGGCCGACCAGCCGCCGCCCAGATCGCCGATCAGGGATACCGCGTCGAGAAGGCGGCTCTGCTGCACCGTGAGCGCGCTTTGCTGGTCGATCAATTGCGCCTCCTGCGCCAGCGCCACGGTGGTGTAGTCGGCCGTGCCCGCCTTGAATTCCGCCATGGCGATCTCGGTGCCGCGAATGGCATCGCGCACGGCGATGTCGAGCGCCTCGGACTGTGCTTCGAGGATGCGTAGACCGGAGAGGTCGTTCTCGACATCCTCGAAGGCAGTGAGCACGATGTTGCGATAGCTCGCGACGTCGGCCTCATAGTAGGCTCGAGCCGCCTGGACCTCGGCGCGCCGCTCGCCGAAGTCGAACAGCGTCTCCGTGCCGTTGGCACCCAACGACCAGATGTGATTCGCCGAGTGCAGCAAGCCGCTCAGGGGCGATTGCGTGAAGCCTCCCGCGGCCGAGAGCGAGATGGTGGGGTAGTAAGCCGCGACCGCGACACCCACCGCGGCATTCTGCGCCTTCATGGTGCGCTCCGCGGCCGCGATATCCGGGCGCCGCTCGAGCAGCTGCGACGGCACTCCAATCGGAATCGTGGGCAGCGTCGGCATCACGTTGCTCTTCGGAATATCGAGATCCTCCGGCTTCTTGCCGACCAGCACCGCAATCGCGTGCGCATATTGGGCGCGCGCGACGCCGAGACCGATCAAGGTGGCCTGGGCGCTTTCCAGCGCCACCTGCGCCGTGATCACCGCGGACGGCGGCGCGGTCGTGATCCCCGCCGTGCCTTGCGCTTTCGTGACGCGCAGCGCTTGCTGGTAGGCATCCACGGTCTTTTGCTCGAGATCGATGTTGGCGTCCGCCAAGCGGAGCTCGATCACCGTGGTGGCGAGCAAGGTTTGCTCGGACAGCGTGGCGTTGGCGAGCGTCGCCTCGTCGGACTGCGCGATCGAGGTATTTTCCTCGATCAACCGCCTCACCTGGCCCCAGATGTCGAGCGTCCAGCTGGCCGTTCCCTCGAGCGCTCCGGTAGTGACGCTGCCGTGGCTGCCGCTGGACGTCGTGGTGACGGTACCGGTCGTCGTGCCGGTGCCGGTCGGTCCGCCCAATTTGGTGACCGAGCCCGTCAGGCCCAGCGTGGGAAACAACTGCGCGCGCGCCACCTTCACTTCCGCGATGGCCTGCATGTAGTTCGCATAGTCCTGGCGCACGGTCTGATTCGAGACCGCCACCTGCGGTTCGAGCTCATCGAGCAGCGGATCGTGAAACTCGGTCCACCAATCGCCCTTTGGCGCCGCGTCCGAGGGCGAAGCCTGCGCCCAGCCCTCCGGCGGCTGTTCCTTGAACTCCTTGGCGACCGGCGCGCTCGGGCGCCGATAATCCGGCCCGACCATGCAGCCGCTGAGGATTGCCCCCAGAAGCAAACCCGTGCCGCCGATGAATGAAAATCCCGCTGTCCTCATGGCGTCGCCCCCGCGCTGACGTTGCCACCCTGCTCCGATGCGCCGGCAAACCGGCGTAGCCTGATACGCAGCCGCTCGAAGCCCAGATAGATGACGGGCGTCGTATACAAGGTGAACACTTGACTCAAGATCAAGCCCCCTATCACGGTAATGCCGAGCGGCTGGCGTAGCGAGGCTCCCTGACCGATGCCGATCGCGAGCGGCAGCGCCCCGAGCACGGCGGCGGCGGTGGTCATCATGATGGGCCGCAGACGGATCACCGCGGCGTCATGAATCGCGTCCTGTGCCCCCATGCCTTGCTCGCGCTGCATGTGGATGGCGACATCGATCATCATGATGGCATTTTTCTTGACGATGCCGATGAGCAGGATGACACCGATGAAGGCGATCACCGACAGCGGCGTGCCGAAGATCAGCAATGCCAAAGTCGCGCCGATCATGGCGGACGGGAGCGTCGACAGAATGGTGACCGGATGGACGGTATTCTCGTACAGAATGCCGAGCACGATGTAAATGGCGCCGAAGGCGGCCAACAAGAGCAGCGGCAAGCTCGCCATGTTTTGAGCGAACACCTGGCCCGCTCCCGCCGGGGCGCCATGCACCGAGGCCGGCATGCCGAGATCCCGCATCGACTCGGTGATGGCCGACTGAGCCCGGCTCAAGGAGCCGCCGGGCGGCAGATTGAAAGAAATCGTGGAGGCCACGAGGCCGCTTTGATGATTCACCTGGGTCGCCGTGTGATTGCTCGTGTACGTGGTCATGGTGGGCAATGGCACCATGGTTTCCGCCGCGGTACTGTCGGCACTCCCGGTCGAGGTGCCGCCGCGGCTGTTCGAGATGCTGTTCGTGACCGAGTTTGCCTCCGCGTTCGCATTGAGCGCGCTGGTCGCGGTGGCGGCGGCTAGCGCGGCCGCCTCCGCGGAATACGCGGTCACGCCGCTCACGGTGCCGCCCTGCGCCTGCGTCTCCTCGGTACCGCTCGGATTGCCGGCAGCGGTGCTCAAGTACGTTCGATCGAGCATCTGTGGAAACTGCCAATACTTCGGGGCCACTTCCATCACCACGTAGTATTGATTGAAGGGGTTGAATATGGTGGTCACGGTGCGCTGGCCGAACGCGTCATAGAGCACATTGTCGATCTGATTGGCCACGAACCCGTAGCGAGCCGCCGTGCTGCGGGCGATGTTGATGTAGGTTTGAAGGCCGTTCTGCTGCACATCGGAATTCACGTCGACGATCTCGGAATGGTGCTTGCCGAGCTCCGCCAGGAGCTTCGGGGTCCACGCGTAGAGCGCAGCGGTGTCCTCGCTCGTCAACGAATATTGATATTCGGCGGCCGATAGCCGGCCGCCGATGTGAAGATCCTGGACGGCCTGCAGGAACAGTCGGGCGCCGGATACGCGGCTGAGCTTCGGCCGCAGCCGTTGAACCACTTGGTCGGCGGACAGCTTGCGCTGGGCCAAGGGCTTGAGCGCGACGTAAACGTTCGCCGTATTCAGGGCGCGTGTTCCGGTGAAGCCGATGACCGAGGCGACCGCCGGGTCGGATTGCACGATGCCCTGCAGCTGGCTGAGCTTCTTTTTCATCGCCTGGAAGGAAATGCTCTGGTCCGCGATGATCTGGCCTATGAGAAGCCCATTGTCCTGCTCCGGAAACAGTGTGAAAGCCACCCACCGGAGCATCACGAAGTTGAGCGCGATCATCGCCACCAGCAGCACACCCACGAGCAGCGCATGATCGAGCACCTTGGCGAGCGAGCGCGAATACGCGGCTTTGAAGCGCTCGAATTGCGCCTCCGCCCAGAGCGCCCAGCGCGCCTGCGAATGCAGCGATTCGCCGCGCGACAGCAAATATGCGCACATGGTGGGCGTGACCGTGAGCGAGACGAGCAGGGAGATCAGGATGGCGATCGAGAGCGTCACGGCGAATTCGTGGAACAGCAGCCCGATGACACCGGGAAACAACAGGATCGGGATGAACACGGCGATCAGCGAGAGGCTCATCGAGATCACCGTGAAGCTCACCTCGCCGCTGCCGACCAGAGCCGCTTCGCGCACGTCCATTCCCGCTTCGACGTGGCGCACGACGTTCTCCAGGACCACCACCGCATCGTCGACGACGAAGCCGGTGGCGATGGTGAGCGCCATCAACGACAGGTTGTCGATACTGTAACCGAGGAGGTACATCGGCCCGAACGTACCCAGGATCGAGATCGGCAGCACCACCGCGGGAATCAGGGTCGCGCGCGGGGATTGCAGGAACACGAACACCACGCCGATCACCAGCACCACCGCGATCATCAGGCTGCGCTCGGTGTCGCCGACCGCGGCGGTCACCGATTGCGATCGGTCCATGGCAATGTGCAAGTTGACGCTCGGCGGCAAGGTCGCCTGGACCGACGGCAGCACCTTCTTGATCTGGGCAACGGTCTTGATGATATTCGCGCCCGGCAGCGGAAACACGACCACGCCCACCGTGGGCAGGCCATTGAAGAGACCGGCGTTGCGGATGTTCTCGTTCGAATCGACCACGGCGGCCACATCGTGCAGCAGCACGGCGGCGCCGTTGCGATAGGCGACGACCAGGTTCTTATAGTCGGCGGCCTTGGATGCCTGGTCGTTGGACAGCACCTCGTAGCGCTGATCGCCCTGGTCGACATAGCCCTTCGCGCTATCCGCGTTGGCCGCGGAGATCGCGGCACGCACGTCCTCGAGTCCGATGCCATAGCTCGACAGCTTGTCGGGCTGGATTTCGACGCGGACCGACGGCAGCGCGCTGCCGCCGAGCTGGATTTGGCCGACGCCGGTGATTTGCGAAAGCTGCTGCTGGATCACCGTGTCGGCCGAGTCGTAGAGCTGGGCCGTGGTGAGCGTGCTCGAGGTCAGCGCCAGGATGATGATCGGGGAATCCGCGGGGTTGTACTCGCGATAGCTCGGGTTGCCGCGCAGCGTCGTCGGCAGGTCGGCGCGCGCCGCCTGGATTCCGGCCTCGACGTCGCGCGCGGCGCCGTTGATGTCGCGGTTGATGGCGAATTGGATGACGACCTGCGCGGTGCCGACGCTGTTGGTCGAAGTGAGCTCGGTGACCCCGGAAATGGTGGCCAGGCGCCGTTCGAGCGGCTCCGCGACGGTCGAGGCCATGATCTCCGGACTCGCCCCCGCCATGGTGGCCTGCACCACGATGACCGGCATGGTGACGTTCGGGAGCGGTGCGACCGGCAGATGAAAGTATGCCAATAGGCCGGACAGCGCGATGGCGATCGCGAGCAGCGATGTCGCAACGGGCCGTTTGATGAAGAACGACGGGATGTTCACACGGCACGCTCACCGGAGGGCCGGCTCGCCTTGCGGCCGAAGCGCTGCGAGACGCGGTCGAACAGAAGATAGATCACCGGCGTGGTGAACAACGTCAGCATCTGGCTCACCAGCAAGCCGCCGATGATGGCCAACCCCAAGGGCCGGCGCAGCTCCGATCCCGTGCCGCTACCCAGGAGCAGCGGCAAGGCGCCGAGCATGGCGGCAAGCGTGGTCATCATGATCGGGCGAAAACGCAGCATCGAGGCCTGGAAGATCGCCTCCTCGGGCGATTTCCCGTGCTGGCGCTCGGCCTCGAGTGCGAAATCCACGATCATGATGCCGTTCTTCTTGACGATGCCGATCAAGAGCACGATACCGATGATGCCGATCACATCGAGGTCGTGGCCGGCCAACATCAGGGCGAGCAGCGCGCCGATGCCCGCCGACGGAAGCGTCGACAGGATGGTCACCGGGTGAATGTAGCTCTCGTACAGCACGCCCAACACGATGTACACCGTCACCAGTGCCGCGAGCAGCAGGAACACCTCGCTCGACAGCGAATCCCGGAACGCCTGCGCGGCGCCCTGGAACGAGGTGGTGATCGAGGGCGGCAGGTGCAGGGCTTGCTCCGCTTGCTCGATCTCATCCACCGCAGCGCTCAAGGAGGCGTCGGGAGCGAGATTGAAGGACACCGTAACGGCGGGGAACTGCGCCAGGTGGCTGATCACCAGCGGCGATTTGGTGACTTTGATATCGGCGATGCCGCTGAGCGGCACCTGGCCCGTGGTCCCGGTCTGGGTCGGAAGGTACAGGTTGCCCAAGGCCTGCAGATTGGGAAGACTCTCCGGTTTCGCAACCAGCACCACGCGATACTGGTTCGACTGGTTGAAGATGGTGGAGACGATGCGCTGGCCGAGCGCATCGTAGAGCGCGTTGTCGATGGTTGCCGGGGTAATTCCGTAACGCGCCGCCAATTGGCGGTTGACTTCGACGTTGACGCTCAATCCGTCGTTGTTCAGGTCGCTCGTCACGTCCGAAATCGACTTGATTTTCTTCATGTTCGCCACGAGCTCGGGCACGTACTGCTCGAAGGCGGCTTGGCTCGGCCCACGCAGCACGAACTGATACTGGTTGGGCGAGACCACGGTATCGAGCGTCAGATCCTGCTCGGGCTGCAGGAACAGCCTGATGCCGGATATCTTGGCGACCTCGCCTTGCAGGCGCGCCGCAATCTGACTTGCCGACAGCGATCGATCGTCGCGGGGTTTCAAGTTGATGAGAAAGCGGCCGTTGTTGAGCGTCGTGTTGGTGCCGTCGATGCCGATGTACGAGGTGATGGAGGTCACGTCGGGATCTTTGAGGATCGCGTCCGCGAGCTCCGCCTGGCGGTTTGCCATGGCCGAGTAGGACACCGAATTGTCGGCAACGCTGATGCCCTGGATCACGCCCACGTCCTGCACGGGAAACAATCCTTTCGGGATCACGATGTACAGAATGGCGGTCAATACCACGGTCACGACCGCGACGCCCAAGGTCAGCGCCTGATGGCTGAGCACCCACTTGAGGCCCCGCTCGTAGGCACCGAGGGTGCGGTCGAAGACATTTTCGCTGATCCGTTCGAAGCGGCTCGGCGTGCGCTCGGCCTTGCGGCGCAGGATGCGCGCGCACATCATCGGCACCAGGGTCAAGGAGACGACCGCCGAGATCAAGATGGTGACGGCGAGGGTGACGGCGAACTCGCTGAACAAGCGTCCGATCACCCCTCCCATGAACAAGAGCGGTATCAGCACCGCTATCAGCGAGATGGTCAAGGACATGATGGTGAAGCCGATCTGCCCCGCTCCGGCGATCGCGGCCTCGAGCGGCGCCATGCCCTCTTCGAGGTAGCGCACGATGTTCTCGATCATCACGATGGAATCGTCCACCACGAATCCCGTGGCGATGATCAGCGCCATCAGCGACAGGTTGTCGATGGAATAATTGAGCTCATACATGATCGCGAGCGTCGCCACCAGAGACACCGGCACGGAGATGCTGGGAATGATGGTCGCCGGCACGTTGCGCAGGAACACGAAGATCACCAGCACGACGAGTATGATCGAGAGCGTCAGCTCGAACGCCGCATCGGACACCGACGCGCGGATCACGCCGGTGCTGTCGCCGACGATTTGAACGTGCATGGCCTGCGGCAGGGTCGCCAATAGCTGCGGAAGCTGCTTCTTGATCTGGTTGACCGTGGCAATGACGTTCGCACCCGGCTGTCGCATCACATTGAGCACGATGGCCGGGGCGTGATTGAACCACGCGCCCTGCTCGATGTCCTGGGGCGCCTGCGTGACGCGCGCGACATCGCGCATGAACACCGGAGCGCCGTTCTGATAGGCGATTACCGTGTTCAGATAGTCGTCGGGATCCTCTATCTGATCGTTGGCATTGATGGTGTAGTCGAGCTCCGGACCGTCGAAATTGCCCTTCGGCTGGCTCACGTTGATGTTGGCCAGGAGCGTGCGCATGTCGTCGATGTTGAGGCCGTACCCGGAGAGCTTCGCCGGGTCGACTTCGACCCGTACCGCCGGCACGTTGCCTCCGGACGGCGTCACGAGACCGACCCCCGGTACTTCGGATATCTTCGATCCGAGCCGATTGTTGGCGATGTCCTGCAGCTGGGTGAGGGACATCGAGTCGGAAGTAATCGCGAGCGTCAATATCGGCTGGTCGGCGGGATTGACCTTCGCGTACACCGGGGGCGCGGGCAGTCCCGTCGGCAGCAGGCTGTTGGCCGCGTTGATGGCTTGCTGCACGTCCTGCTCGGCGATGTCCAGATTCAGCGCCAGATTGAACTGCAAGGTGATGATCGATGCGCCGGCCGAGCTCGTGGAAGTCATCTGCGCGAGGCTCGGAATCTCTCCGAGCTGCACCTCGAGCGGCGCAGTGACGGTGGTCGCCATGACTTGAGGACTGGCGCCCGGGTAGAAGGTCTGCACCTGGATGGTCGGGTAATCCACGTCCGGGAGCGAGGAGACCGGCAGAAATTTCACCGCCACGAGGCCCACCAGCACGAGCGCGATCATCAAGAGCGACGTGGCCACCGGTCTCAGTACGAACAGGCGGGAGAAGTTCATGTCGGGCGCGCCGGGGTGTTCGTCCGCTCAGCTCGCGGCGCCGCTGCCTTGCGTCGGCGCGGTCGCGGACGCGGCACCTGGGGCGGCACTGCCCGGCTTTCTTTTGGCTTTGGAGCCACGGGGTGATCCATGCGCAGGTGTCGCGGGCGCGGCGCCGGCGGCAGCCGGCGAAGCGACGCTGATCTTGGCGCCATCGGTCAGGCGGTCGGTGCCGTCGATCACGACGGTGTCGCCGACCGACAGCCCGGACAGAATGGCGGTGTTCAGGCCGTCGCTCGGACCCAACGTGACCTTGCGCACGGACACGGTATCGTTGGGATTGACCAGATAAACATAGTCTCCGGGCGCCCCGCTCAGCACCGCCGGTGTGGGCACCAGGACCGCCTGCCTCAGGGTATCGACCAGGATCTGGATATTGACGAACTCACTGGGAAACAGGGCCTCGTCGTCGTTGGCAAATTCCGCGCGCAAAGTGACCGTGCCGGTGCTCGTGGCCATTTGATTGCTGAGCGCATAGAGCGTGCCCGTCGCGATCTCCTGGTTGTTGTCGCTGGTGTACGCGGTGACCGGAAGCTTCGCCCCGGTGTTGAAGCGCTCGATCACCCTGGCGAGATCGTTCTGCGCGACGGTGAACTCCACCGTCGTCGGCTTCATGGTGGTGATGACCACGATGCCGGGCGAGCTGGAGGCGGTGACGTAATTGCCCGGATCGACCAGCCGCAATCCAACCCGGCCAGCGACCGGCGAGGTGATGTGGCAGTAGATGAGATCGAGCTTGTACTGGGCGATGTTCGCTTCGTCGGTTTTGACCAGGGCTTCGTCCTGTTTGACGAGAAATTCCTGATCGGTCACCGTCTGTTCGGCGATCGCCTGTTGAGCGCGCAGCTCGTGATAGCGGGCGAGGTCCGAGCGCGCCTGGTCGAGCGTTGCCTGATCCTTCAGCAGCGTGGCTTGCCCCACCTGCAGGTCGATCTCGTATTGACGGGGATCGATCTGCGCGAGAAATTGACCTTTCTTGACATCTTGACCCTCCTTGTAGCCGACTTCGGTGAGATAGCCGCTGAGCTGCGGCAACACCGTCACCGTCGCAGTGGGCGCCACCGTACCCAGCTCGGAGAGCGTTTCCGGCATGTCGCCGAGCGCCGCCTTCGAGACTTTGACCACCTGCGGCGCGGCGGTGCGGGCAGGCTTCTTGCGCTCGAATATATGAACCAGCACGAAAATGACTAGGATTGCCACCACCGCAGCTACGATCCAACGGGTACGATGGCCCCGCCGGTCCGTCGCCGAGGGTGCTTCCTGCGTTTTGCTCATACCGACTCCAGATGCTTAACTGCCTGAACCCATATTCCGGCATCGCCAGGAAGACCGCGGCGACCGAAGGGTGATTTGAGACGATTCGTGCACGATCGTTCCACGAAGAACGCACTCGACCGGGTTATGCCCGGGAGTGCGACGCAGTGTACAGCACCTCGCGCCGAGGTTTCAGCTGCGCCTAGATTTCAGCTGCACGATGGTCGTCAGGAACCATCTGCGGCACCGCCAGTCCACCGGACGGAGACCTTTGCAATACTTATCAAACCAGCCATGGATGAATCGACCCGGTGGGGGTCCAATCGGTACTTGACGCTGCTCGCCGTGGTAATCGCGCATACGCTGCTGCTGGCGTGGCTCGCGGCGGCAGTGCACACGCGGCGGGTCGCCGCGTATGTCCCGTCCGAGTCCGTTCAGGTGCTGTTCATACCCCCGCCGAGCCTGCCCAAGATCCGCCTCGAGAGCATCCCGCCGACGCGCCTGCGCAGCGGCGCTCCCGTGGCGGTTACCCTGCCCCCGCTCGATGCGCCCTTCTCGCTTGCGGCCGAGGCGCCCCCCCGTGCGGGCCCGAAGGACGGCGGTTCCGGGGTGGACTGGGCTGCCGAAGCACGGCGCGCATTGCAGGCGTTCGAGATCCGAAGCCACCAGCCCGCGGTCAACAACTCCGTGTCGAGGCGCTCGCCCGCCGAACAGCCGTGGTGGCCGGCGCACCGTCCCGGCGAACGCTACAAGACCGCCGACGGCAACTGGATCGTCTGGATCGATTCGAGCTGCTATCAGGTGGCCACGTCTTCGCCGTTCACGATCAGCTCGGGGTCGCCGCCGCTAACCATCTGCCCGAAACAGACCGAGGCGCCCGCCGCCGAACCCACCGATCGGGCGCGCTAGACGACGGCGCCGCGGCCCCTGGGCGGTATCCTGGGCCGCGCGGCATCCCTGCCGCGCGCAAACCCGTCAGCCGCATCGCAAACTCCTCACGTGCGTTCCTTCGCACTCAGAATTTGTAACCGAACGAGCCACCGATGACGCGCGGACGGAGGGGAGTCTGCTCGACGATGAACTGATCGGTGCTGATGAAGGTGCTGGCATTGGAGTTGGCGAGGTTCTCGCAATACAAGTTCACCCACCAGGGGTCCTTGGCGATGCCGACCGAGGCGTTGGCAGTCGAGTAAGCGGGAATCTCGAACCGGCCTCTCGAAGTGGCGACGGATGCGCCCGGCAAGATCGTGGGGTTCGACCCGGCCTGCGTGAATGAAATACCCTGATGGGTCGCGCCGGCTTGAACGAACGCCGTGTAGTCCTGGGCGATGGTCCATTCGTAGCGGGCGCGCACGCTGAACTGAAGCGGCGGCGCGTCGGCGCTCGGGGCGCCGATCGGACCGAACGGATTGGTGACCGCCGTGCAATTGGTGCCCCCGGCGCCGCAGACCTCCGTGATCGGCTTGCCGTAGTTCGCGCTCGCCGGATTGTTGTCGATCAGTGCCGGCGAGTTGGTCTGCCGGCTCTGGTTCCAGGATGCCGCGTACTGCAGCGTGAGGCCGCTGGTCACCCGCGCCACCAGCGAGGTCTCGATGCCCTTGATGAGGAAATTCTGGCCGTTGGTATCGTAGAAGAGATTACCGACCACACCGGGATTGAAGAACTCGATCTGCACGTTGTTCCAGTTCTCGCGGTACACGGCCCCGTTCCACTGCAGGCGGTGGTCGAAAAACTCCGTCTTCCAGCCGATCTCGTTGTTGGTCAGGTCATCGGAGGAGAACGAGCGGGGAATCTCGTACTGCGCCACGCCGTCCGGCCCGATGGCGTGTAGAGCGCCGCCGTTCTGATTGAAGCCGCCCGGGCGAAAGCCCTGCGAATAGGTGTAATACACCATCGTCTCCGGGGTGATGTGCCAGGTGACGTTGCCGCGGCTCTTGAAGCCCGATTCGGTATCGCGCAGATTCTGGGCATTGAGGTTGTAGCTGGAGCCCGATTGGCAGCCGCCCGCGGGCAGGCCCGCTTGGAAGCAACCGAAGCTCGACAGGACGCTGCCTTGATTGTTGTTCTCGAACAGGAAGTGGCGCGTGCCTGCCGTGATCGTCAATACCTTTGGAATGATGTCGAAGTCGGCGGAGGCGAAGAAAGCCGTCTGCTTGGTATCGCGGTACTGATCCTGGTAGAAAGAGGTGTTGTCCCCCTGAACCCCCGGATTCTGCACGTACGTGCCGGCGAAGGTGCCGACGTTCGACAGACAGCCGGTATTGCCCGGTGTGCCCGGTGCGCCGTTCGAGGTGCACGGCGGGATGTTCTTGTACATCCAGTCGGTCTGGTCGTAGAGCTTGTTATCCTCGAGATAGGCGCCGGCGATGGCGCGCAAACGCCAATCGTCCGGCGTGCTGAAGCGCAGCTCGTTCTGCAAGTGCTCGTTCTTTTCGATGGAGCGCCAGGAGGCGCTCGGCGAGTAGCAGGTGGAGGCGAGAGTATTCGCGGCGGATGCCGGGCCGTAGCACTGGTAATAATCGGCATACACGCCGCGCGAGTAATTGGTGTAGTCGCCGGTCTGGTCCACGTTCCGATCGAGGTAGCCGCCGGTGTAGACGGCCGAAATCGGACCGAGCTTGCCGTTCAGCGTCCACGCCGTGCTCTCGAATTCGTCCTTGTCGTACGCGGGATTGAAGAGGGTGACCTCGAGCGGCGCCAGCGCCCCGCCATCGGAGGCGGTGGGCTGCTGATAGAACACGCCCTGTGAATTCATGGTCTGGTAGGACTGGGTGACCAGCAGGTTCCAGTCATCGTTGAACTTGTAGAGTGCCTCGGCCCGGGCTCCCTGGTAGGTGACGGGGTTGATGGCGTTTCCGGCCAGGTTGTTGTTGTTGAGAGAGGGGCTCCCCGGCGGTACGCAGAAGCCGTTGTTCGGCAGTCCGTTCGGACATGCGCCGTTGACCGCCGGATAATCGGCATAGTGGATGCCGATGTCGGTGTTGTTGCGCGTGAACGTCGCCGGCACGTTGTTGATATAACCGCCACGGTGGTCGTCGTAGATGACCGCGCGAACCGCCATCGTGCCTTCGATCACCGGCAGGTTGATCACCGCCGTCGCGTCGGCATTCGGATCGCCGTGGGCGGTGACTCCGTAGCCGGCCTTGATGTTTCCTTCGGTCACATCGAGCTTCGGCTCGTTCGTGATGTAGCGAATGACGCCGGCCTCGGCGCCCGCGCCGAACAGAGTGCCCTGCGGTCCCTCCAGCACCTCGATGCGATTCAAGTCCGCGGCATAAATGTCGAGATTGCGATTCGGGACCTGGGCGGATTGATTGTCCAGGTAGATGGCGACGTTCGGCCACAACCCGGTTGCGGAGCTGCCCTGGCTCGCCTGCGAGCCGGCGCTCAGGCCGCGCATGAACACCTCGTTCTGACCGGGTCCATTGTTCGCGCTGGTCACGTTCGGCAGATACTTGATGTAATCGTCGAAGGTCTGGATGTTGAGCTGCTGCAGCGTCTGGGCGGTGAAGGCCTGCATCGAGATCGGCACGTCCTGCATGCTCTCGCTGCGGCGCTGCGCGGTGACGGTGATCTCCTGCAGCGAGTCGCTGCTCGCGCTCGGCGCCGTCGCCGTCGCCGCCTCCTGCGGCACGTCGGCCGGTGAGGCCATTGCGGCTGCGCCAAACGACACGCCACCCAATATGGCCGCTATCGCACTTGAAAGCTTCGAGTTCATTGCTGCATCCCCCCTAGATTTTGGACAACTTGTCACGTCGCCGGCAGCCTCTTCCCAGCCGCCCGAGTATTATCGATCAGCGCTGCGCGCTCTCCCAATTCGGTGCCGCATAGAACGGCGCGTCCTCCGCGGACAGCATGCCGCGGCCCAGAATGTGATCCGCGGCTTTCTCCGCAAGCATGATGGTCGGCGCGTTGAGATTGCCGTTGGTCACCGACGGCATGATGGAGGAATCCACCACCCGCAGCCGCTCCAATCCGCGCACCCGCGTTTGCGGGTCGACGACCGCCATCGGATCGCCCGCGTCGCCCATCTTGCAGGAACAAGACGGGTGGTAAGCGCTCTCGACCTTCGCGCGGATGAAAGCATCGATCTCGTCGTCCGAGCGCACGTCCGCGCCCGGCTGAATCTCGCGGCCTCGATACCGATCGAAGCCCGGCTGCGCGACGATCTCCCGGGTCAAGCGCACGCACGCGCGCATTTCGGTCCAATCGTCCGGATGGCTCAGGTAATTGAACAGGATGCGCGGCTTGTCCTGCGGGCGCGCGGAGGCGAGCCGCACCCAGCCGCGGCTTTTGGAGCGCATCGGTCCCACGTGCAACTGGAAGCCATGCTCCTTCGCAAGCGTCGAGCCATCGTAGGCTACGGCCATGGGCAGGAAGTGATACTGAATATCGGGGTATGGAATACCGGCGCGGCTGCGGATGAAGGCGCAGGTCTCGAAGTGATTCGTGGCCCCGAGTCCATCCTTGAACAGCAGCCAGCGCGCGCCGATGAGCGCGCGGCTGCGCCAATTGAGCGCGGAGTAAAGCGTGATCGGCTCCCTGCACGCGACCTGGAAATAAAACTCCAGGTGATCCTGCAAATTTTCGCCCACACCCGGCAGGTGGTGGACCACGCCGATACCGAGCGCGCGCAACTCCTCTGCCGGCCCGACGCCGGAAAGCTTCAACAGTTGCGGCGAGTTGATGGGGCCGCCCGACAGAATGACTTCCTGGGCCGCGCTCGCACGATGGGTTACCCCGCCGCGGGTGTATTCGACGCCCGTGGCGCGGCGGCCGTCGAACAGCACACGGGTCGCGAGCGCATGCGTGAGCACCTTCAGGTTCGGCCGGGTCATCGCGGGCTTCAAGTACGCCCGCGCCGCGCTGCAGCGTTTGCCGCCGCCCACGGTCATGTCCATGCGGCCGAAGCCTTCCTGCTGAAAGCCGTTCACATCCGCGGTCTGCGGATAGCCCGCCTCGGAGCCCGCGGCGAGCCAAGCGGCGTGCAGGGGATTGGTGAGCCGGCCGTAGCTCGTCTTCAATTTGCCGGCAGCGCCCCGGTACTGATTACCGCCCTCTTCCCGGCTTTCGGCGCGCTTGAAATAGGGCAGCACATCGCGGTAGGACCAGCCGTGCGCGCCCTCGGAAGCCCAATGCTCGAAATCCATGGGATTGCCTCGAATATAGACGAGGCCATTGATCGACGAGGAGCCGCCGAGGACCTTGCCCCGCGGCGTATGCATGCGCCGCCCGTTCAAATGCGGCTCCGGTTCGGTGTGATAGAACCAGTTGTACTTCGGCATGTTCATCGGAATGGACAGGGCCGAGGGCATCTGAATGTAAATCGATCCGTCCGAGCCGCCGTACTCGATCACCAGCACCCGATGCCGCCCGTCCGCGCTCAACCGGTCGGCCAACACGCAACCCGCCGATCCGGCTCCCACGATGACGTAATCGAAATTCTCGTCAGCCAATCGCTAGCTCCCCTCTCCAATGTCCGACGCCGCCCGATCCCCGGCGCACTGCCGCCTTCAGTAAGGCGCCTCCACGTCGCCCATGGCGACGTAGACGCTCTTCAGCCGCGTGTAATGCTCGATCGCCGCGCGCCCATTTTCGCGTCCGAGCCCCGACATCTTCACGCCGCCGAACGGCAACTCGATGGGCGTGATGTTGTAATGGTTGATCCAGCAGGTACCCGCCTCGAGCTTCGCAATCACGCGGTGGGCACGGGTCAGATCGTTGGTGAACACCCCGGCGGCGAGCCCGAATTCGGTGGCATTCGCCCGCTCGATGACCTCGGCCTCGTCGTCGAATTCCAGCACCGACATCACGGGTCCGAATATCTCCTCGCGCACGATTGCCATGTCGTCGCGGCATTCGTCGAAGACGGTCGGCGCGACGAAATAGCCTTTCGCCAGGTTTCCGGAGGTGACGCGGTTGCCGCCGAGCAGGAGCCGGGCCCCTTCGGCGCGGCCGCGCGCGATGTAGCCCAGCACCTTCTGCATGTGCTGCTCGGACACCAGCGCGCCGACCTGCGTCGCGGGATCCATGGGGTCGCCGATGCGCATGGCGCCGACGCGCTTCGCCAGACGTTCGAGGAACGCGGCCTTGACCTTCGAGTGCACGAACACACGCGTGGCGTTCGAGCACACCTGGCCGGAGGAGTAAAAGTTGCCGAGCAGCGCCCCGGAAACTGCGTTGTCGAGTTTCGCATCGTCGAAGACGATCAGCGGGGATTTCCCGCCGAGTTCCAGCGTCACGTTCTTCAAGGTCTGCGCCGAGTCGCTCATCACCGCCTTGCCGGTGCCGACCTCGCCCGTCAGCGAGACTTTGCGGATGTCGGGATGCTTGGTGAGCAGGCGTCCCGTTTCGGCGAAGCCTTGCACCACTTGAAATACCCCAGCCGGAAGGCCGGCCTCCAGGAAGGTTTCCTCGAGTTTCACGGCGGTGAGCGGTGTGAGTTCCGCCGGCTTGAAGATCATGGCGTTGCCGCAGGCGAGCGCGGGCGCCGCCTTCCAGCAGGCGATCTGCAAGGGGTAGTTCCACGCGCCGATCCCGGCGACGACGCCCAGCGGCTCCCGGCGGGTGTAACCGAACGCCTGCGGCCCGAGATCGACGTGCTCGCCGCTCAAGGACTGCGCGAGGCTCGCGAAATACTCGAGGCATTCCGCGCCCGAGACCACATCCACCACGAGCGTCTCTTGAATGGGCTTGCCCGTATCGCGCGTCTCGAGCTCGGCGAGCTGTTGATTACGCGATCGGAGCAGCTGGGCGGCGCGGCGCATTATCCGCGCCCGCTCCGCGCCCGTCAGAGCCGCCCATTGCGCTTGCCCGCGCTGCGCGGCGCGCACGGCCGCATTCACCTCGTCGCAACCGGCGACGTTCACGTAGCCCAATACCTCGCCGTTCGCCGGATTGATGGAAGCGAAGCGCTCGCCGGCCCCCAAATTCAGGGATCGTGCGCGCGCCGTGCCGGCGGCGCGCTCGGAGTCGGATTCGACGCGCTGGTCGGAGGCGGGGCGCAACCCCTGCAGGCGCCGGTCGACGAATTCCGTCAATAGAGCCCGAGCGCTGGCGCTGTCTGCCTCGCGCCACCCGGACAAGGCGGCGCGCAGCCAGACGCCGTCGATCATCGAGGCGATCATCGCCGCGAGACTCTGTGCCTGATCGGGCGGCACCAGCCTGTTGAGCGCGCTCTTCAACGTGGCCAGGGTGCGCCGCTGGTAAACCGACTGCACGCGCCGCAGGCTCTTGACTTGCAGGACCTGACCCCAGAAGGCGAGCCATGCCGTCCCGGTTCGCTGGTCGAACTCCTCGGGCGCGAGATTCGCGTCGATCACGGCCTGGATGCGCGCGCGCGGGGTGCTGATCTGGCGAAGCCGAGAGCGGGCATGATCGCTGACGCGTCGCGCGAGCGAGCGGAAGGCCGCGTCCAGCAATCCGTCCTTGTCGCCGAAATAATGGGCCACCAAGCCGGTCGATACGCCGGCCCGGCTCGCGATCTGAGCCAGCGTCGTGCCCACGTAGCCGAGTTCCGCTAGGCTATCGATGGTAACTTCGATGAGCTGGCCGCGGCGGGTCTCCTCGATCGGCTCTCCCGAGCTGTCGGCCGAGATCGTTGATTGGCTGTTCAATGTAGCGTCTCCCGAACTCTAAAAGCTCATCTCTGGACGGCCGCATCGGCTTCTGATTAAGATTGGCAACCCGAAAATTATACTTTTAATTCAATCCACTAGGGACATAAGGTGATCGCCGATAACACGTCGTTAAACGGTCATTCAAACGCTCCCCTGGCGGCGCCATCATGCCGCCGCGGTCACCACAGGGTCAAGTTCGCCTGGCTGCTCTGCATGCTGGCGCCGCTGCTGGGCGCCGCCGGCGCGCGGGCCGCAGCCACGGCCGATCCGCCGAGCTGTCGCACGGTGCGATTCTCGGACGTCGGCTGGACCGACGTGACTTCCACCACCGCCCTCACCGCCCAGCTGCTGCGCGACATCGGATATACCCCGGCGATCACCGTGCTGTCGGTGCCGGTGACCTTCGCATCGATCAAGAACAACGACATCGACGTATTCCTCGGCAATTGGATGCCGGCGCAGGTGGCCGATCGTGCGCCTTACGATGCGGACGGCTCCGTGGTCGTCATTCGCCCGAATCTCGAAGGCGCGAAGTACACCCTGGCGGTACCTTCCTACGCGCAGGCGCAGGGGCTCAAGGACTTCAGCGACATTCACCGATTCGGCGCGCAGCTGAACAATTCGATCTACGGCATCGAGCCCGGCAACGACGGCAATCGGCTGGTGCTCAAGATGATCAAGGACAATCAATTCGGGCTCGGCGACTTCAAGCTGGTGGAGTCGAGCGAGCAGGGCGAGCTGGCGCAGGTCGAGCGTGCGGTCCGGAACAAGGAGCCCATCGTCTTTCTGGCCTGGGAGCCTCACCCGATGAACATGCGCTTCGACCTCAAATACCTGACCGGCGGCGACGCCGTGTTCGGCCCGAACTTCGGCGGCGCCACCATCTATACCGTGACGCGCAAGGGCTACAGCGCCGAATGCCCGAACATGGGCCGCTTGCTCGCGAACCTTTCGTTCACGCTGCGCGGCGAGAGCGAGATGATGGCCGCCATCCTGGACCGCCACGAGCAGCCCGAGGCCGCGGCTGCGGAGTGGCTCAAATCGCACGACACGAAGGTCAAAGAGTGGCTCGAGGGAGTGCACACGTTCGACGGGCGTCCGGCTTACGCCGCCTTGGCGCAACGATCGACGGCCCGGGAGGGCGGAGTGGAGCAGTGGATCATCAGCCACAAGATCCCGGTGGGCGATGCCATGACGGTGGCCATCGATACCATCAAGACTCACGGCACGCTGCTGTTCGACGGGATCTCCATCGCCATCAAGGGAACGGTCGACGGCGTGACTGCGCTGTTGCGCGCCCTCCCCTCGCTGCTGCTCATCGTCGCCGTCGGCGCCCTCGCCTGGATTCTGCGGCGCTCCTGGTCCCTCGTGGTCTTCGTGGTGCTGGCGTTGGTGTTCATCCTCAACCAGGGCTACTGGGATGCGACGCTCGAGACCTTGTCGCTCGTGCTGGTCGCCACCGTCGTCTCCGCGCTCATCGGCGTGCCGTTGGGGATAGCCGCCGCGCACCGGCCCCGGGTGTTCGCGGCCATGCGTCCGGTGCTCGACCTCATGCAGACCTTGCCGACCTTCGTCTACCTCATCCCGACGCTGGTGCTATTCGGCCTGGGCGTCGTTCCGGGACTCATCTCCACGGTGATATTCGCCTTGCCGGCGCCGATCAGACTCACGCATCTCGGCATTTCGTCGGTGCCCCGTCCGCTGATCGAGGCCGGCGAGGCCTTCGGCGCCACACCCCTGCAGCTTCTGTGGAAAGTCGAGCTGCCGAGCGCCGCCGGAACCATCGTCGCCGGCATCACTCAGTGCATCATGTTGAGCCTGTCGATGGTCGTGATCGCGGCCCTGGTGGGCGCCGGCGGACTGGGCGTGCCCGTGGTGCGGGCGCTCAACTCGGTGCAGATCGGCATGGGCTTCGAGGCGGGCTTCACCATCGTGCTGCTCGCCATTATCTTGGACCGCATCAGTCGGCCGAAAGATCGCGAGGTATCCCGATGAGCGCCGCAGTCGAGTTTCAGAACGTCGACATCCTGTTCGCCCGACAGCCCGGCCGCGCGGGCCGCGCGGCGGTGCGGGATGCGCTTGCCGCCCTCGATGCCGGCGGCACCCGCGCCGACATCCAGACGAAGTTCGGAGTCATCGTCGGGGTCGCCGGCGCGAACCTCGCGGTGGCGCAGGGCGAGATCTCGGTGCTCATGGGGTTATCGGGATCCGGGAAATCGACGCTGCTGCGGGCCGCGAACGGCCTGAACCCGGTCACCCGCGGCCACGTGCGCGTCCGCAGCGGCGAATCGGACGTGGACGTTGCCACCTGCGATACCAAAGAGCTGCGGCGGGTGCGCCGCGAGCGAATCGCCATGGTCTTCCAGCAGTTCGGGCTTCTGCCGTGGCGTACCGTCCGGGAGAACGTGGGCCTCGGGCTCGAGCTGCGCGGTGAACCCGCGGCGGCGCGCAAATCGGTCGTGGACGAGAAGCTCGAACTCGTGGGCCTGTCCCAATGGGCCGACCGCTACGTGAGCGAGCTCTCCGGCGGCATGCAGCAGCGGGTCGGCCTCGCCCGGGCCTTCGCCACCGATGCGGACATCCTGCTGATGGACGAGCCGTTCTCGGCGCTCGATCCGCTGATCCGCGGCAAGCTCCAGGGCGAGCTGCTCGCGCTGCAGGAGCGCGTGAAGAAGACCATCCTGTTCGTCAGCCACGACATGGACGAGGCGCTGCGTCTCGGCGACCGGATCTCGATTCTGCAAAACGGCCGCATCATTCAAACGGGCACCGCAGAGGATATCGTGCTCGCGCCGGCGGACGATTATGTCGCGGAGTTCGTGCGGCACATGAATCCGCTCGATGTGCTGACGGGCGCCATGATCATGTGCGAGCGCGAACGGATGCCGAGCGACGGCGGAATCCTGTGGCTCGACGACGCTCGCCGGTACCGCCTGTCCCTGAACTCCGCGCAACAGGCCCTCGGATTGCATTTCGACGGGATCGAGCATGCATTGCGGCATATCGCCGACGATTCGGCGGGCAATGCGGCGCTCTCGGACGCGCAGCCGGGGCTTGCAGTGGTGCCAGCCTCGTTCTCGCTCCATACCATCATTCGGCTGCGGCAAAAAACCGGACATCCCGTGCTGCTGTCCGAGGGCGGCAGGATCGTCGGCGTGTGCGGCGAGACCGAGATCATCCGCGCCCTGGCGGGCAGCCGCCACTGAAGCCGGCGGCTTGCCCGCCTCACGCCTCCGGTGGAGTTGATCGCGGGGCGTTTAAATATTATCATCGAGATAATATAAAGTTCGGACAGCGAGAGCTCCAAAAGCCTCTCCCAGGAGTTGCCATGAATCACGACGTCATAATTTCCTGTGCGGTAACGGGAGATGACACCAAGGTCAAGAAGAGCCCGCATTGCGCCATCACCCCGGAGCAGATAGCCGCCACCGCCATCGAGGCGGCCAAGGCCGGCGCGGCGATCGTTCACATTCACGTCCGAGACCCGGAGACCGGCAACTTCAGCATGGAGACGCGCCACTACCGCGAGGTGGTGAAGCGCATCCGCGAGAGCAAGGTCGATGTCATCGTGAACCTCACCTGCGGCATGGGGGGCTACATCGTCATCGGCGAGAACGGGCTCAAGGATACGCCCGCCCCCGGCAGCGACTTCTGCACTCAGGAAGATCGCATGCGGCACATCATCGACCTCGCCGAGGAAGGCTTGTACAAGCCCGATATCGCGACGCTCGATTGCGGGAGCCTCAACTTCGGCGACGGTAATCGCGCCTACATCTCGACGCCCAATTACCTGCGTCAGGGCGCGGCGATCGCGCGCGACCTCAAGGTCAAGCCGGAGCTCGAAGTGTTCGACACCGGCAACCTTTGGTTCGTCAAACAGATGGTGAAGGAAGGGCTCCTCGACAACCCCGCGCTCATACAGCTCTGCATGGGCATTGCCTATGGCGTGCCGGCCGACCCGGGCCATCTGCTCGCCATGGTCAACGCGCTGCCGGAGAACTGCAACTGGGGCAGCTTTGCCATCAGCCGCATGCAAATGCCCTGGGTGGCGCAGTCCATTCTGCTCGGCGGCAACGTCCGCGTGGGCCTCGAGGACAATCTGTATTTGAGCAAGGGTGTATACGCCAGCAACGCGCAGCTGGTCGAGAAAGCGCGCACCATCATCGAGGCGATGGGTGCGCGTATTCTGACCGCCGCAGAGGCCCGCGACCGGCTGAAGCTCTATTGAGCACGCACGTGACCGAGCTCCCGCCGTTCCGCGCGACACTCGCGCCCGACTGGGTCGACTACAACGGACATCTGCGCGACGCTTATTATGTGGTCGCGCTGAGCTCCGCGGTCGACGAGGTCATGGACCACCTGGGGCTCGACGCGGCCTACCGGGAACGCACCCACTGCACGCTCTACACCCTCGAGCTGCACATCCACTATCTGCACGAAATCAAGGCCACCGACGAGCTTCGCGTGGTGACCTCCGTATTGGATTACGATGCCAAGCGCATTCACGCGGCTTGTGACTTCCTCTGTCCGCGCATCGAGGGCTCGGCGGCCTCGGCCGATTTCATGCTGATGCACGTGCATCAAGGCGAGAAGCCGGCGAGCGCCCCGTTTCCGCCGGACGTCAGCGCGCGGCTCGAGAGCCTGAAGGTGTCGGCGGACGCGGCGGCCGCGCGCCGCTTCGCGTCCCGCAAGATCGAGATCAAACGGCGGTGAGCCCAATGCGGGGAGATGCCATCCGACGGTTGATCGCGCCGCGCAGCATTGCGCTCATCGGCGCCACTGCGTGGACGGATGCCGTGGCGGCGGGCAATGGGGTGGTCGGCTTCCAAGGCACGATCTGGCGGGTCCATCCGACCAAGCCCTCGACCCCGGCCAGGACCTTCTATCGGTCGGTCGCCGAGTTGCCCGAGGCGCCGGACGCGGCGTTCATCGCCGTGCCGAATCACGAGGCGCCGGCGGTGGCGGGAGCGCTGGCGGCACGAGGCGCCGGCGGGTTCGTGTGTTTCACCTCCGGATTTTCCGAGCTCGGCACCGCTCTCGGCCGCCAGTTGACCGAGGATCTCGTCGGCCAGGCCGGCGAGCTGCCCTTCTTCGGGCCGAATTGCTACGGCTTCGTGAACTTCTTCGACCGCGCCGCCATGCTGCCCGACCAAGTGGTCGGCGCCCCGATCGAGCGCGGAGTGGCCGTGATCTGCCAGAGCGGCACCATCGCGCTGACGCTGAGCTTCAACGAGCGCTCGGTGCCGATCGGCTACCTTTTCTCCGTCGGCAATCAAACGCGCCTCGCGGTCGAGGATCTCATCGAGATATTGAGCGATGATCCGCGCGTCACGGCCTTCGGCCTGTACCTCGAGGGCATCAAGGACACGGAGCGCTTCGCGCGGGCGGCCGACAAGGCGCGGCGCTCGGGCAAGCCCATCGCGGTGATCAAGTCGGGCCGCACGGCGGCCGCGGCGCGCACGGCGCACAGCCATACGGGAGCCCTCGCCGGCGCGGACAGCGTATTCGACGCCTTCTGCCGCCAGGCCGGCATCGCCCGCTGCGACACGCTGGGATCGCTCTGCGAGACCCTGAAGCTCTTTCACACCGGCGGCGCCCTCGCGGGCCGCAAGGTGCTCATCATGGGCGCCTCCGGCGGCGACATGGCGATGACGGCCGATGTCGCACGCACGCTGGATCTGGACTTCGCGCCGGTTCCGGAAGCACAGGCCGCAACGCTCCAGCAATTGCTGACCGACCGGGTGACGGTGGCGAACCCCTTCGATATCCACACCTATCTCTGGTTCGATCCGCCCGCACTCGGGCGTGTGTTTTCCACCGCCATGCGCGCGGGTTACGATGCCGTGGGCTTCATGCTGGATTTTCCACCGGAAGGCAAAGCCGACGCATCCTCCTTCGATGCCGCCATCGACGCCTACATCGAGGCCTCCCGCGGCGCTCCGTCCCGGGTCGCTCTGATCGCCTCGCTTCCCGAGACCATCAGCGAGCGCGTGCGCCGGCATTGCCTCGCGGGAGGCATCGTTCCCTTGCAAGGGCAGCGCGAGGCGCTCGAGGCGCTGGCCGCGGCCGGGGCCGTGGGCTCGGCGTGGCGTACCGGACCGGGAGTGGAATTGCGCATCCCCGCGTCCCGCCCGCCCGGCGCAGAGATTCATAGCTTGAGTGAAGCCGACGGCAAGGCGGCGCTCGAGCGATTCGGCGTCGCGGTTCCGCGCAGCCGGCTGGCGGCGCCGTCGCAGGCCGCCGCGTGCGCCGAGTCCCTGGGCTTCCCCGTGGTGATCAAGGCCGTGGGCGGCCACCTGGAGCACAAGACCGAGGTGGGCGGGGTGGTGCTCAATGTGCGCAACAGCGCCGATGCCGAGGCTGCGGCACGCCGCCTGAGCACCCTCTCGGATACGTTGCTGGTCGAGGAAATGATCGACGACGGCGTCGCCGAGATTCTCGTCGGTCTGATCGTCGACCCGCAATTCGGTCAGGTGCTGGTGCTGGGCGCCGGGGGCGTGCTCACTGAACTGCTCGCCGACAGCGTCACCCTGTTGCCGCCCTTCACTCAGGCATCCGTCGACTCGGCGCTCGCCGGCCTCAAGCTCGGAAAGCTCCTGCGCGGTTACCGCGGAAAGCCGGCGGGCGACATCCGCGCGCTGATCGACACCGTGCTCAACGTGACGCGATATGCCGCCGCGCATGTCGACACGCTCTCCGAAATAGACGTGAATCCCATCATCGTGCGGCCGGCCGGCAAGGGAGCCGTCGCCGTCGATGCACTGATACGCCTCAAGAAAACCGCTCAAACCTGAAGGGGTCGCCCATGTCCGAAGGTGTCAAACTCGTCAAAGACGGCAACATTCTCACGGTGACCATCGATCGCCCGAAAGCCAATGCCATCGACCTCGCCACCAGCCGCGCGCTCAACCAGGCCTTCATCTCCTTCCGCGATGACGACTCGCTGCGCGTGGCCATCGTCACCGGCGCGGGCGACCGGTTCTTTTCGCCTGGCTGGGACCTCAAGGCCGCTGCGGGCGGGGAAGAATCCGACGAGGATTGGGGTCCGAGCGGGTTCGGCGGACTGAACTACCCGCGCAATCTCAATAAGCCGATTATCGCCGCCGTCAACGGCATCGCTTGCGGCGGCGGTTTCGAGGTGGTGCTCGGCACCGACATCATCGTCATGGAGGAGCACGCCAAGTTCGCGCTCCCCGAGATCAATGTCGGGGTACTCGCGGATGCCGGAACCATCAAACTGCGCCGGCGCATCCCTTACCATGTGGCCGTTGAATTCCTCATGACCGGCCGATGGATGGACGCGGCCGAAGCGAAACATTGGGGACTCGCCAATCATGTGGTGCCCAAAGGTGAAGCTCTGACCAAGGCCCGCGAGATCGCGCGGCAGCTCGCCGACGGCCCCCCGCTGCTGTTTCCCGCGATCAAGCAACTGCTCCGGCACACCGAGATGGTTCCGGAACACGAGGCCTTCGAACTTCACGACTCCCTCGACATCGTGCAGCAGGTCATCCGCTCGGAGGATCTGAAGGAAGGCACTCGGGCGTTCACCGAGAAGCGCAAACCCGTGTGGACCGGGCGCTGAGCACGTCCCCCTAGCCAGCGGCTGCATTTACGTCCATGCTCTGGCAGGAATGGACGTATTGCTCGTTGAAGACAATGTCGAAGTAAGCCTGATAACCGTTGAATATTTAACGGAATTAGGCCACCAGGCGACGGCCGTGGCGGCTGCAGAGCCCGCCCTCCTCCAGCTCGCCGAGCGGCAGTTCGATGCGGTCATGACGGACGTGAGTTTGCCGGGCATGTCCGGCATCGACCTCGCCAAGGAATTGGTCAAACAGTACCCGAAGCTCCCGGTGGTGATTTCCTCCGGATACGGCAGCTTCGACGTTCAGCAGATCCTTGGCCATCGCCAACCGAGCGTGTTTTTGCTGCCGAAGCCCTACGACATGCCCATGCTCGAGCAAACGTTGAATGCCGCCGCGGCATTCACGCGGAGCTGACGCCCCGCTCCGCGGCCGTCTCGCGATCAGGCCAATTGCCCCTCCCGCGATCAGGCCGACTCATCCTCCCGCGATCAGGCCAGCTGCCAGTCCGTCGGCGCGCCCGCTCGCTCGTGCACCGACACGTCGCTGCGCTCGCCCGCGCAGAGGGGACATGTCGTCGGCGCCGCACCGATGGTTTCGCTGAGTAAATCCGTCAGTGCATGCGCATCGTCATGAAACTCGTCGACGTACGGGGTGTGCTGGCGTACCAATTCAACCGCCAGCGCGAAGGCGCCCGAAGGATCGACATCATCGTCGCAGAATATCTGGTTGTGAATCGGGCAGGTTTGCAGCACGTGGGTCTGAAGCGCGATCTCAACCGCAATGGCTTGTTTGTGTTGCATGGAGCAATCCTTCCTAATGTCTGCGGCCAGCCTTGATCGCGGCACGCCCGCGCTTGTTCGTTCTCCACGAGCGACTCTTGGGCAGGCCCTCTGCGCCATGCGCGGACTCCATGAAGATCACGCGCAGCGCCCGGTCCCACGCGGCCGCCTGGGGAGCAGGTTCGGGCGGGTCGTGCGGAGCCAGCGGCGGACGCTCGGGGCTTGGGCTGGGAGGTACGCTCTCTTCGCTCCAACGGCCAGGTCTACTGCTCATGTTGGAAAGACTGAGTCTGTTCATTCACCCTCCTGTTCGGTGACGCACCGCAAGTGGGCAGAATTATCCGAGGGGTGTCGACACCCGTGGATCGGCCCAGCACGGCACCGCCTGTAGGAATCGTCAGACGCTATGATCGCCTAGATGAGGCGTTTGTCCAGAGGCAAAGCCGTGACCGGCGACGCCGTCACTCTCGCCGCTCCGGGCGGCGCGCACACTCGGCGCCTGGACTCAGCGCGGCAGAATCCGCTGATGGGGCTGCGCTTGAGTGCGAATCGAGACGTGCCGTGCGATTCCTCGGCTGAGGCCCGCACGGCACGCCTACTCGCGAGCCATCGATGCCGGCTTAGAGCGCCAGGTAAGGCCAATCGCCATCGATGGCCGCCAGATTGCCCACCGCCAGATTGCCCACCGCTTGCTCGGGGCGGGAAGGCCGGACGCCAGGGCGTCCCAGAACCTCGCCGCTGCGCGTCTCCCGCGCCAGGGCCGCGCCGAGGTCCTTGATCTCCGATTGAGATCGCGACAATGCCTCGCTGAAGTCCGATGACCAGGCAAGTGCAATCGCGTCGTTCAGCTGGCGGCCCAGCGCATTGACATGCGCTTCGAGGGTCTTGAGCCCTTGAGCCCGATTGTTGCGGGTCAGGGCGAGGACGTACGCGTGCATACGGCTGCGCACATGGGCCGCGACACCCGCATCCTTCTGATATTCGGCATACGGATGGCTCTTGAGCCGTCCGGATACCACTCGGGCAATGCGCCAACCGGCGCAAGCGCTCCGAGCGGGCAGAGACTCATCCGCCGCCCATTGAGTTGACTCGAATGCGCGGGCGATTTCCCGCACCAGCAACGCCTCACCGCGCAGTCGTCGCAAACGTGCAACTTCTGGATCGATCATGCTCTTCCCCTTTGTCCTTTGGCGCAATGCCGATATCGGGACTGCATCACTATTCTCAAGGATTTACGGCTTAATTGATGTAGGAAGAACGCCGATACCCGTGCGGGGGTTGACGAGTGACCTTATGTCGCATTTAAGTCACGAGGCACCAAAACCGGGCGCAGCGACGGGGCTCCGACGCGCTCCTCGAGGTACCGGGGGCCCGCTCGCCGCCCGGGGATTGGCATTTGACATAGCGCCGCCGGCGCGCCGGAAGGGCTGCACCAGCAGGGTGCGCGAATCGCGCCTCGAGGCGCGTCGAGCGCTAGCCGCCGAGCGGGCGCAACAAGGCCCGCGAGATGATGTGGCGCTGCACCTCGCTGGTGCCGTCCCAGATACGCTCAATGCGCGCATCGCGCCAAATGCGCTCGAGCGGCAGATCGCTCATGAGCCCCATTCCGCCGTGAATTTGCAGCGCTTCATCCGCCACCATGGCGAGCATCTCCGTCGCCTTCACTTTCGCAATCGCCATGTCCATGTCGGTGGCGGTCTTCTGATCGTTCTTCCACGCCGCCTCGAGCACCAGAAGTTCCGCCGCCCGCAGTTCCACCGCCATATCCGCGAGTTTGAAGCTCACGCCTTGAAATTTGCCGATCTGCTGTCCGAATTGCACCCGGTCGACCGCCCACTGCTTGGCGAGATCGAGCGCCCGATCGGCCCGCCCCAGGCAAGTGGCGGCGACCTGAAGCCGCGTCGCTCCGAGCCATTCATTGGCGACCTCGAAGCCGCGGTGCACCTCGCCCAACACCGCGCTCTTCGGCACGCGGCAGTTGTTGAACTCGAGAATGCTGTTTTTGTAACCGCGGTGGGAGACGTTCTTGTAGCCGGGCAGCACTTTGAACCCGGGGTGGCCCATGTCGATCAGGAACGAGGTGATTTTCTTGCGCGTTCCGCGTGTGCCCGTCTCCTCGCCGGAGGCCGCAAACAAAATGACGAAGTCCGAGCGATCCGCATGACTGATGAAATGCTTGGTGCCGTTGATGATGAAGTCCCCGCCCGACTCGACCGCCGACGTCTTCATGCCGCGCAGATCGGATCCGGCCCCCGGCTCCGTCATCGCGAGGCATTCGGCCCGGTCGCCGCGCACCGCCGGCAGCAGATAGCGTTCGCGTTGCTCGCCCCGGCAAGCCAGCAGGATGTTCGACGGGCGGCCGACGCAGGACCAATGCAGAGCATAGTTGGCCCGGCCGAGCTCTTTCTCGTAGAGCACCCAGGAGACCGTATCCAGGCCGGCGCCGCCCACGTCGGCCGGCATGTTGGCGGCATACAAGCCCGCATCGATGGCCTTCGCCTTCAGTTCACGGTAGAGATCCTCCCGCAACTCGCCGGTCTCCTCCACCTCCTTCTCGTGAGGAAAGAGCTCATTCACCACGAAATCGCGCGTCGTCTTGACGATCATCTGCTGTTCATCGTTCAACGAGAAATCCATGGTCACTCCCCTTTTCAGCGTGGTTTTTTGCGCGCCGCGCCGCGCTTCGTTGCGGCCCACTGCCGCAAGAGATCGATCTGCAACCCCAAGTGCTCGATTTGTCTTTGCGCCGGCCAATCCCGGGGACTGGTCACGGCCCCGGCGGTCAGGCCGTTCATGCACGTGACCACCGAGCGCAGCACCTGATCGCGCACGGCAGCCGGCCTCGATTTCCATTCGGGCCAATATTCGGAAAAGCATCGCTCGAACAGCCGCATGTATTCGCGGTGCACCCAAACGTTCAGCCGCTTGAGCTTCGGATCGGCGGACATCTGGCCCCAGAATGCGAGCCAGAACGCGGACTCCGTGAACCGCTGGCGGTCGACGGCGATGGCCTCCGACAGAACGCTCAGCAGATTCGCATCTCCGCCGTCGCGCTCCCGGGTCAGCCGCTCTTCGATGCGCTTCAAGATGAGGCGCAGCGCCGCGAGAATGATGTCCTGTTTCGAATCGTAGTAATGCGCCACCATGCCGGTGGTGTAACCCGCCGCGCGCGCTATGCGTGCGACGGTCGCCTGCTCGAACCCATGATCGGCGACCACCTTGCAAGCGACGAGCGCGATCTCGTCGCGGCGCCTGGCGTGGTCGACGATCTTGGGCATCGCAGGCTAGCTCGCCCGGCTGCCGACCGCCTTGCCGGCCTCGGGAGGCACGGGCAAGGACGCATGGGCCTTGCGGATCGGATCGAGCTTGGCGCGCAACGCGGGGTCGATCGCCGTGGCCTTGGCCTTGGCGGTGTCGACGAACAAATGCATCTGCTCGCCGGTGGCGATCAGCGCCTCGTCGCGCTTGCGGTACAACCGATGAAACACGTGGAGCCGCTTCTCGTCGAGCGCGAGCACTTGGGTGGTCGCATATAGAGGCTCGCCGACCTTCGCCTCGCCAAAGTGCTTGACGTGACTTTCCACGGTGTAGTACATCCGCCCTCCTTTGCGGAAGGCATCGTCGATCCCAACCTGGCGGTACAGGCTGTCCATGGCCTCGCCGAACACGTGGCCGTACAGGAAATCGGACATGTGGCCGTTGTAGTCGACCCACTCCGGCCTCACCGTCGTCTCGTATCGCGGCAGGCCTTCGCCCGTCGCCGCGGTCCCTCCAGCCTCCCGGTACAGTCGTTCCTCGAGTTTACGGAGCGTAGAGCCCGCACCGATGTCGAACTGACGCAGCACCTGCTGAATGGCGACCAGGTAATTGTCGCGCAGCCGCTCGAGTTCCCGGATGGAGCGGCCCGCGGCCTGCTCTTGGGTGCCCACCACCATGCGATCGATCAATTGCTCGGTGAGCTCCGGCGCCTCGAGCTTGGTCCACGGCCATTTCAGCGCAGGACCGAACTGATGCAGCATATGCCGCATGCCGGTCTCGCCGCCGGCCAGGTGATAGATGAGGTTCATGCCCATCGCGGCCCACCGCAACCCGGGACCGTAAATGATGGACTCGTCGAGCTCGCCCGTGGTGGCGACATCCTCGTTCACCATGTGCAGAATCTCGCGCCACATGGCCTCTTGCAGCCGATCGGTCAAATGGCCGGGAACCTCGCGCCGCACCCGCAGCGCATGCATTCCGATATGAGTGAAGAATTCCGCCGCGGCCTCGATGGTCGCCGGCGCCGTCTTGGCGCCGGGGACGAGCTCGACCAACGGCAAAAGGTAGACGGGATTGAACGGATGAGCGACGCAGAAACGCTCGGGACCGACCATGTCGCGCTGCAAATCCGTGGGCGTGAGTCCCGAGGTGCTCGATGCGATGATGACATCGGCGCCGGTGTGCCGGCTCACCTCGGCCAGCATGCGCTGCTTCAGCGGCAGCTGCTCGGGAATGTTCTCCTGGATGAAATCCGCGGCCTTCGCCATCTCGCGCACATCGGTGGTGAAGGACAGCTTGCCTTTGGGCGGAAGCGGCGCGAAGGTGAGGCGCGCGAGCGCGGGCTCGGCATTCGCCACGGCGCCGCGGATCCATTCCTCCATTTCGGGTTTGACGTCCGCCGCGATCACGTCGATACCGAAATGCATCGCCCTCGCCGCCCAGCCGCCGCCGATGACGCCTGTGCCCAATAAGCCGAGTGTTTTTACCTTGCGCATGAACCGAGCCCCCTGAATCGCGTGGAGGCTTTATAATATCCTCACTATAATATAAAAACCAGGCGGCCGGGATTGCACTGCCTGGCGCGCGACTCAGTGCAGCACGTCCGCGATGGGCGGGGCCGCGCGGGGAACGGCGGCGCGGAAGTCCTTGCCGAGGAAGGCAGCCAGGGTGGCGGCGATCTGCGCCTGCACCAGCGGAGCGGCGCCTCGCCGCTCGCCGAGAGGCGGCGTGTCGGGTCCCATGACCGCGATCCAGATGTTCTCGGAGCCCTTCTCCTCGACCCCGTGCTCCTTCCACTCGGTCAGCCCGCTCCCCCGGCCATGATCGGTGGTGATGATGAACGTCGTGGCGCCGCGGTACTGCGGCATCGCCTGCATCGTGTCCCAGAGTTCCTTGATGAAGGCGTCCGTGCGGTGAGCGCTGTCGAGCACCAGATCATAGCGTCCCTGATGCGCCCAATTGTCCGTTTCGCCGTAGCCCACGAACAGCACCCGCGGCTTGGCGGATTTGACGTAGTCGAGAAGCTCGACCTGCAGGAAAGAGTTGTCCACGTCCTCTTCGTCGAGCGGCGTGGTCGTCGCGTACAGGCGCCGAAGCAGCAGGTCGCGGGGAGTCGCCGGGCTCTTCCCGGGCGGCGGCGTCCATCCGGCCTGGATGACGAGACCGCTGCGGCGCTCGTTGAAGATTTCCCGGTACACGCTCCAAGTGCCGTAGATCGCCACCCGTCCGCGAAATTCGTCGAACTTGTTGAGCCATTCGAAAACGCTCGGCGTCGGATTCGGACCGAACTCGTTGCTGTCGATGGCATCGTTCGCGAATCCGGTGCTCATCTCGTTGTACCCCGGGTAGGAGAACGCCTTGCCGTTCGACACACGCGCGACGCTGCCCAAGGTCTGATTGCCGAAAATCTGCCCGCGCTTCGCCACGGTGCCCCACAAGTACGGGAACAGCGCCTTGCGGCGCTCGACGGGGGTCGCCCGCCAGTAGCGCTCGCGCAACTGCGCCTCCGGCAGCCAGCTCCCGCCCGCCTGATCGTTCAGCAAATCGTCCTCGGCGCCGGTGAATACCTCTTGCCAACGCAGTCCGTCGCTGACGATGAGCACGACGTTCCGGGTCTTGCCCGCGGCATGGGCCGGTGCGACGGCCGCCGCTGCCAGGATCAGGATTGCGAGGCACGCGAACGCGGACCCCGCGCGCTTCACTGGTGCAACACCACCGCGCAATTCGCGGTCCAGCTCAGGTAGACCTCGTCGCTCCAGTCGATCGCCCACTCCGAGGTGCGCCGGTCGTTCTGAGCGAACACCGTGATCAACTTGCCGGTATCCGTCTTGATGCGATACGTGGAGCGGTTGCCGAGATAGCCGAGCTCCCACACCATCCCCTTGATCTGGTTCGCCGCGGCGCCCGGCACCGGCGCCTTGCTCAAGCGAATCTTCTCGGGCCGCAGCGAGACCCACACGCGCTGTCCGTTGCCGAAACGCCCCGGGTCATCGACGATGAGGTCGCATCCGGCCTCGGTGCTGCGGACGACGACATGGCCCGGCATGGCGCCCTCGCTGACCGTGCCCTCGAACAAGTTGGTGGTTCCGATGAAATCGGCGACGAATCGATTCTGAGGAAACTCGTAGATTTCCGACGGCGTTCCGACCTGGACCACCTGGCCGCGGTTCATCACCGCTATGCGCGTCGAGAGCGCCATCGCCTCGTCCTGGTCATGCGTGACGAAGACGAAGGTGATGCCCACTTCGTACTGGATGTTCATCAGCTCGAACTGCGTCTGTTCGCGCAGCTTCTTGTCGAGCGCGCTCAAGGGCTCATCCAGGAGCAGCACCTTCGGCCGCCGAATGAGCGAGCGGGCGAGCGCCACGCGCTGCCGCTGGCCCCCGGAGAGCTGATGCGGCTTGCGTTTCGACAGGGGGCCCAATTGCACCATGTCGAGCGCATCCCGAACGCGCTTGGTGCGTTCGGTCTCCGGCAGGCCGAGACGCCGCAGCCCATAACCGACGTTCTGCTCCACCGTCATGTGCGGGAACAGCGCATAGGATTGGAACATCATGTTCACCGGCCGCTCATAGGGCGGCACCCGGGTCATGTCCGCATCCTCGATGAGAATGCGTCCCGAACTCGGGGTGGTGAAGCCCGCCAACATCCGCAGCAGCGTCGTCTTGCCGCAACCGGAGCCGCCGACCAGCGCGAACATCTCGCCCTTGAAGATGCGAAGATTGATGGCGTCGACCGCCGTGAAAGAGCCGAAGGTCTTGCCGACGCCCTCAATGACGATTTGCGGCTTGGCGTCGGGATCGAGCCAAGGGCGGTCGACGGTGGATTTCTGGGGCGACAGCATGGTTACGGCATGCAGGCCGGAACCCTAGAACTCGCCGGGAGGCGTCGCACGCCTTCGTTCGGGCGCAAAGAAGGGACGCTCCACCACGACGGCTCGCGACATCCGACGCTCCCAGACCAGTTCCCGGTTCAAATAGATCTCCGCCCAGAGGGCCGTGCCGGTTTTGAAGTACGGCGCATTGACCATAGCAAGCGCGATGTTGCGCTTGCAAGTGGGCGACCACGCGGCCGAGGTGACGCTGCCGATCTCGCGCTTCCCGTCCGCCTCCGTGTAGAGCAACGCGTTATGCGCCGGCTTGTTGCCCGCGATGTCGAGTGCGACCAATTGGCGCCGCGCTCCCCGCGCCCGCTCGGCGAGCAACGCGCGCCGGCCGTTGAAGTGGCCCTTGTCGAAATCGAGCAGCCAGGAAAGGCCCAGCTCGAGGGGCGAACGGTCTCGGCCGGTGCGGATGGTCTGTTCCGCGGATACGAATTCCAGGTGCGGCATCACGAAACCCGCCTCGATGCGCGCAATGTTCAGGGCCTGCGATCCGATGGCACGGATGCCCCGCGAGCGTCCGGCCGCCATCAGCGCGTCCCAGATTTCCTCCGCCGCGCCGGGCTCCATCCACAACTCGTAGCCCAGGTCGCCGGTGAAGCCCGTGCGCGACACCGTCAGCTGCCGGGCGCCGAGCGAAAAATGGCCGACATCGAACGGCTTCAGCCGCTCCACGCCGACCAGCCCGGCCGTGCGCAACACCGCGTACGAGGTCGGACCTTGCAGCGAAAGCGCCGCGATCTCGGCCGTGATCTCGCTCACCTCGACATCGAAACCGACCGCCGAATCCAAGAGCCAGTCGATCTGCCGCTCCGCCGTGCACAGGCGATACTCGTTCTCACCCAATCGGAACACCGTTCCGTCATCGAGCACGTGCCCCGCATCGTTGCACCACACGCAGTAGGCGACCCGGTTCGGTTTGAGCTTGGCGATATCCCGCGTCACCAGCCGATTGAGGTACGGCAACGCATCCGCTCCGCTGATCCGATACTTCACCATGGGCGTGAGGTCGTACAGAGTGGCGGCATTCCGGATCGCGAAATACTCCTGCTCGACGGTAGTGAACACATCGACCGTGGTGTACCCCGACCACGCGATGAAGCTGTCGACTTGGCTCAACGCACGAGCCCGCGCGTGAAACGGGGTCTCGAGCAACGGCTTGAGGAAATGGGGCATGGATGTGGCTTCGCTCATGCTACGCGGCCTCCAGGACTTGGCGCGCGGCGTTGCGGCCGGCGGTACCCATGATGCCGCCGCCCGGGTGGCAGCCGGCGCCGCAGAGGAACAAGCCGGGCAGCGGCGTGCGGTGCTGAGCCGCTCCGGGAACCGGCCTCACCATGAAGAACTGATCGAACGCCAGGTCGCCGTGGTGCCAATGGCCCCCTCGGTTCCGAAATTCCCGCTCGATATCGAGCGGCGTCAACAGCTCCGCGCCCACGATGCTCGCCCGCAGGCCGGGGGCATGCTGGTCCAACAGCCCGATGCAAAGATCCATGAAACGATCCCGTCCCTCGGTCCAGCCCTCCCGGAGCGCATAGGGCGCGTATTGCACGATGGCAGACAATACGTGCTTGCCGGCGGGAGCGAGCCCCGGATCGTTCAGCGTGGGGAGGGTGATCTCCATGGCGGGAGCCGACGAGTATTCCCCGTACTTCGAATGGTTGTAGGCCCGTTCCAGATACTCGAGCGAAGGCGAGATCAATAACCGGCCCTTGAGCGCCGCATCCGTCGCGCCGCTGAACTTGGGTGCACGGTCGAGCGCAAGGTGAAGCTTCGCCGCCAGCCCTTGGGAGCGCAGATGGCGGATCCGGCGCACGAATCCAGTGTCGAGATGGGCGGTCCCGAGGAGCTCGAGAAACGTGGTTTTGGGATCGGCGTTCGACACGACGGTGGACGCGGCGATGCGCTCCCCGGACTCGAGCTCGACGCCGGCGGTCCGGTCCGATTCCACCAAGATGCGCTTGACCGGAGCGCCGGGGCGGATGCTGACGCCGGCGGCGACGGCAGCCTTGGCGAGCGCGTCGCTCACGGCGCCGACACCTCCCCGGGGCTGGGCCAGCCCGCGGGCGCCGCTCGCCGCCTCCGCCGCAAGACGGTACAGGAGCGTGAGCACGGTGCCGGGGGAGCGAGGCCCGAAGTTGGTGCCGAGCACCGCATCGAAGGCGAGCGCGCCCCGAAGCGCCGCCCCGCTGAAATGCTCCTCCAGCAGGTCGTGCACGTTCATGCCGCCGATGCGCAGCAGCTCGCGCATATCGCGGCGTCCGAGCTTGCGGATTCCCCAGGCGAGACCGGCAAGCGCCGAGAGATCCTTCCAATCTGTGGTTCCGAGTCGGGGCGGGACCTTGGCAAGAAGCGGCACGAGCGCGAGCGCGAAGCGGCGCATCTGCGCGCTGTAGGCTGCATAGGCGCCGTTGTCCGCGCCCACGCTGCCCTGCTCCAGGGTCAACGCCGCGCTCTCGGCCGACACCGCCGTGGTCGTCATGGCCTGTGCGGCCCAGTCGAGCCCATGGGCTGCGAGATCGAGATCGCGTACCAGCTCGGCCGGCATCAGGTGCACGAGATGCGCGCACGCGGATACCTTGAACCCCCGCACGAACTCCCGCGTCAGCGCCGCGCCGCCGATCTGGGGCTGCGCCTCGACCACCAGCACCGATCGGCCGCCGCGCGCGAGCGTCGCCGCACAGATCAAGCCGTTGTGTCCTGCACCGATGACGATGCAATCGTAACGAGAGGATGCGCCCTGCTGTGTCATATCTCCGATCGCCTCCCCAAATCCTTCAGAACCGCGCGCGCCGCATTGGCGCCCGGCGCACCCATCACTCCACCGCCCGGATGCGTGCTCGAGCCGCACATGTACAGGCCGCGCACCGGAGAGCGGTACTGGGCAAAGCCTGGAACCGGCCGATTGAACAGCAGCTGGTCCATGGTCAATTCGCCCTGGAAGATATTTCCCTCGGTCAGACCCACCTCATTCTCGATGTCCCAAGGCGTGCGGATCTCCGCATGCAGGATGAGATCCTTGAAGTTCGGACTCTGCCGGGCGATGGTGTCGATGACGGTGTCGCCGAAAGCGCGCCGCCTCTCCGAATTCCACTCCCCCTCCGCGAGCTCGTACGGGCAATACTGCACGAACACCGACATGTAGTGCTTGCCGTCGGGCACCATGGTCGGATCGATCTGCGAGGGAATCAGCATGTCGATGTAGGGCGCGCGCGACCAGCGCCCTTCCTTCCAATCGTCGTAAGCGCGCTCCATCATGTCCAGGGTATCCGTCACGTGCATGTCCCCGCGCGTGCAGGGCGAGCCCTGCGGAATCGCGGGAAATTTCGGCAGGCCGTCGAGAGCGATGTTGAGCTTGCCGGAGGAGCCGCGAATCTTGAAATTCTTGACCCGGTGCACGAAATCCGCCGGCAGATCCTTGGAATCCACGATCTTGAGGAAGGTGCGGCGCACGTCGAGGTTGGAGATCACCAGGGGCGCGTGAATCTCATCGCCGTTCTCGAGCGCGACCCCCGTGGCCCGCCCGCTCTTGACCAACACCTTCGCGACCGGCGCATCCTTCCGAATGACTCCGCCGCTGGCTTCGAACGATTTGCCGAGGGCGTCGCTGATCGCGCCCATGCCGCCGCGCGCGAATCCCCACGCGCCGACCGTATCGTCGATGTCGCCCATGTAATGGTGGAGCAATACGTAGGCGGTGCCGGGTGAGCGGGGCCCGAGCGCCGTGCCGATGATCGAACTGCCGGCGAAATGCGCCTTGACGATTTCGCTCTCGAAGTATTCGTCGAGAAAATCCGCGGCGCTCATCGTCCAGAAGCGCAACGTCTCGTACATTCGCTCCTCGCCGAGACCGTGGAAGCGCTGGCCGAGGTAGAGCAGCTCCTTCAGATCACGCAGCTTGAACGAAGTCGGGTCGGGAGGCTCGCGAAGCAGCAGCGGCTTGATGAACTTGCATTGGCGCATCACGTCGCGCGCGTAGCGGTCGTACGCCTCCGCGTCGCGCTTGGAATGACGCGAGATCTCCCGGCGCAGCGCATCGTGATTATCGTACAGCGCGAGGTGGCCGCCCCCCTGCATCATGGTGCAGCCCCCCTCGTAGGGAATCACCTGCAGCCCGTATTTCGGCAACTCGAGCGTGCGCATGATCTCCGGCCGCAGCAGGCTGCAGACGTAGGAGCAGTTCGAGTAGGTGAAATCCTGATATAAGCGGCGGCTTACGGCCGCGCCGCCAATGTAGGGCATGCGCTCCAGCACCTGGACCTTGAGTCCGGCGCGCGCCAGCAGGCACGCTGCGACCAGGCCGTTATGCCCGGCGCCGACGACGATCGCGTCGAGATTCTCCCTCGTTGCCACCGCGCCGACTCAGGCCAACACTTTGTGGCCGGCGCCGCTCGATTTGAGCGTGGCGTCGACGGCGATTTCGAATGCCTTCAGGGTATCCGTGAGGCAGGAGGCATCGTGCGCCGCCGACATGAACCAGGGCTCGCGCGAATCGGGCTCGCACAGCACCCCCTCGTCGTGCAGCACCTGCGCCATGGCGTCGTAGAAGGAGTAATCGCTGCTCTTCCACGCACGGTAATTGCGCGGCGGCTCGTGCGCGAAATACAGGCCGCTCATGGAAGGGTGGCCCACGAAGCTGTGCGCGATGCCGCGGGCCGACAGGACCGCGCGCATGCCGGCGCGCAGCTTCGTGCCATAGTCGGCGACGCGCTCGAGCGCGTCGGTCTCGTCGAGGATCTGCAGTGTCCGCTCCGCCGCCGCCAGCGAGACCGAATGCGCGGTATAGGTTCCGCCATGCGCGACGCCGCGACCGATCTTGCGCATGATGTGTTCGCGTCCGGCAAGCACCGAGATGGGGTAGCCGTTGCCGAGCGCCTTGGCAAAGGTGCAAAGATCGGCGTTGACGCCGTATAGCTCCTGCACCCCGCCGCGCGCCACCCGAAAGCCGGTCTTCACCTCGTCGATCAGCAGCACGACGCCGTGCTTGTCGCAAAGCTCGCGGGCCGCCCGCAAGTACTCGGGCTCCGCCGCGATCCCCAGGCAGTTGCCCATGATCGGCTCGATCAACATGCAGGCGATCCGCGCGCCATGCCGCTTGAAGACATCTTCCAGCTGATTGGCGTCATTCGCCTGAACGAAGTGCGCGAAGCTCTTGGTGCTGACCGGAACGCCCTCGCTGTAGGGCTTGATCTCGGGATCGCCCACCTGCGACCACTTGTCCATGGGGGTGAACCACATGGCGGCATCGAACAATCCGTGATAGCTGCCTTCGAGTATCACGTAGTCGTCCTTGCCGGTAAACGCGCGCGCGAGCCTGAGTCCGGCCATCACCGCCTCGGTCCCGGAATTCGAGAAACGCACCAACTCCGCGGCCGGCACCATCTTGGAAATCCGCTCCGCAACCTTGAGTTCGCGTTCGGTGGCGAGCGCAAAAACGCCGCCCACTTCCATGCCCTCGCGCGCGGCCGCATCCACGCGCTCGTCCGCATAGCCCAGGATCGCCGGCCCGTAGCCCATGCGGTAATCGACGTACACGTTGTCATCGATATCGACGATGCGCGCACCCTTGCCGTGCTTGACGTAAATGGTGCGATCCTCGCCCCAGTAGCGAAAGTTCGACGCGACGCCCAACGGCAGGCGTTTAACCGCGCGTTGAAATTGTGCGTTGCTGTTGGTCAGTTTTCTGGCCATGACGTCCCCTTCTCAGTAGCTAGATCGATGCGATGCGGCGTGGTTGCGCGCGCGGCTCAGGCTGCGTTCGGAGCGCAAGCTTATATGAGTATATAAATTATTGCACTGGTATTGAGAGCCTGCGGTTTTACCCACTGCACGGCCCTATTTGTCTATATCTGGCGAGGGGGAGCCTGTTGCAACGCGGCTTGCCAGGGGATGGGCGTAGGCGTAAATTAAATGATCATATAATCGTGACGGAGAAGCCCGATGAACAGTGTGTCCGCCGCGAAGCTCGACAGCGATGCGCCCGCGATTCTCCGCCACGCACTCCCCGCCTGGGTGTACAGCCATCCGGATTTGATGCGCCTGGAAATCGAGCGGGTGCTGTTGCCGAGCTGGCAGATCGTCTGCCACATCAACAATATTCCCAAAGCCGGCGATTTCCAGACCTTCGAGCTCGGGCCCGAGAGCGTTTTCGTGCTGCGCGACAGGGATGGATCGATCAAGGCGTTTCACAACGCGTGCCGTCATCGCGGCGCGCGCATCGTCGACGGATCGGGCACCTGCGCGGCGACCATCACCTGTCCTTATCACGGCTGGAGCTACCGGCACGACGGCAGCCTCGTCGGGGTGCCGATGAAAGATACCTTTCCGCGACTGGATCGCGCCAATTACAGCTTGCGTCCGGTGCGCGTGGATACCGCGCTCGGATTCGTCTTTGTGTGTCTCGCGGGGGATCCGCCCCCGGTCGCGAAGACCTGGGGCAGGCTCGCGGAGGAGCTCGCCCCCTATCGCTTCGAGGAAATGGTGCCGCTCGCGCCGATCACCACGGACGTGTGGCCCGTCGATTGGAAAATCGCGATGGACAATTACCTCGAGTCCTATCATGTGCCGATCGGACACCCGGGCCTGTATCGCATGTTCACTCCGGATTACGAGGACCAGCTGTCGGTGCCGGGCGTCGCGCGCGGCTTGAGCTGGATGCGCGAGCAGCCCTCGTCGCGGTGGTCCGAGCGTCTCTATCAGTCGATCATCGGCAAGGCGGCCGAGCATCTGCCGGAGAATCTGCGCCGATGCTGGCGCTTCTACAGCGCGCTGCCGAACTTGGGGATCGATGTGTTTCCGGATCAGATGGATTTCTTCCAGCTCCTCCCGGGCGGCCCCGGCAAGTGCATCGTGCGCGGAACCACCTTCGGCTTGCCGGGCGCGAGCGCGGAGCTGCGCGCCGCCCGATTCCTCAGCAACCGCATCAACACGCAGGTCAACAACGAGGACAAGTGGTTGTGTGATCGCGTGCAACGCGGCCTGGCTTCGAGCAGTTACCAGCCGGGGCCGCTGTCGAGGCTCGAGGGGTTCATGCTGGAGTTTCATGAGTTGCTGCGGGAGAGAATTCCGGAGTTTCGGCTGCCGACTGCGCCTAAGCAGTTCGCGTAGCCCTCCTACACCACGCGAAGTGGATCACTCCTAGGGCGACGGCCGGAAGGCGTGCGCGCATTTTCCGGAACGCCGTAAATCCGTCCCTGGGGGCTGCGGGCAAAACATCCATGTTCTCCACGCTCCGGAAAATGCGCGCACGCCTCCCGGCCTTCGTACGTGGGTGTAAACCTTCGCTCGGCTGAGAGCCACGCTTGGAAGACACTAGGGAAGCCGGCCTGCTGGAGGCGCCGTCGGCGCCTCAGGGGGTGGGAATAAAAACGCCCGGCCGTGCTGCGGTTAAGCGACACGGCGGGGCGTGGTGAGGCCGGAGGGTTAGTCGCCGAGGTTGATCCAGGCGGACTTGGTTTGGGTGTAGGAGAGCAGGCTCTCGACGCACTTGTCGCGGCCCTGGCCGGATTGTTTGTAGCCGCCGAAGGGCTGCGTCATGTCCCCGTGATCGAAGCAGTTGACCCAGATCACGCCGGCTTCGAGATCGCGGACCGTTTTGTGGGCGACGCTGAGGTCGCGGGTCCAGACGGAAGCCGCGAGGCCGTAGATGGAATCGTTCGCGATGCTGAGCGCTTCCTTGATGCCGTTCACTTCGATGGCCGAGGCCACGGGGCCAAAAATCTCTTCCTGAGCGATGGTCATCTGATTGTTGACGCCGGTGAACAGCGTCGGGTTCACGTAGGAGCCGGCGAGGTCCGGCGAATCGCCGCCGAATTCCAGCTTCGCGCCCTCCTTCTTGCCCTTCTCGATGTAGCCGATCACGCGCGAACGATGCGACGCGGTGACCAACGGCCCCAGGTTGGTGGCAGGGTTCAGGGGATCGCCGGCTTTATACGCGGTCTTGCCCTTCTCGATGAAGCGCGCAAGAAATTCCTTGGCAATCGGGCGATCGATGAGCAGCCGCGATCCGGCATTGCAGACCTCGCCCATGTTGCCGTAGATGCCGTTGATGGCGTAGGTCACCGCCGCGTCCAAATCGGGAAGATCCGACAGGAAGATCTGCGGTGTCTTGCCGCCGCACTCCAAGCTGACGCGCTTCATGTTCGATTGGCCCGCATAGATCAGCATCTGTTTGCCGATCTCCGTGGAGCCCGTGAAGCCGATCTTGGCCACGTCCATGTGCAGAGCGAGCGCCGCACCCGCGTGTTCGCCGAGACCATTCACCACGTTGAAGACGCCCGGCGGGCCGCCGGCTTCGATGAACAACTCCGCCATCAGGAGACCCGACAGCGGCGATTGCTCGGCAGGCTTCAGCACCACCGAGTTTCCCGCCGCGAGCGCGGGCGCCACTTTCCACGCCGCCATGAGCAACGGATAGTTCCAGGGCACGATGCTGCCGACGACACCGAGCGGCTCGCGCAGGATGTAATGGAAGGCATCCTGAGCGGTGGCCGTCACCTGTCCATCGATTTTGTCGATGAGCTCGCCGAAGTATGTGAAGTTCTTGGCCGCGGCCGGCACGTCGATCGTCACCATGTCGGTGATCGGCTTGCCCATGCAGAGCGTGTCGAGCAGCGAGAAGCGCTCGGTATTCTCTTCGATGAGCCGCGCGAACGCGCTCATCACGGCCATCCGGTCCCGCGGCGCCTTGCGGCTCCATACGCGCGAGTAGAACGCCTTCTTGGCCGCAGCCACCGCGACATCGATGTCTTCCTTGGTTCCCGCGCTGACCTCGCACAGGGGCGCACCGGTGGCCGGATTGATCACCGTGAAGCGTCCTTTCTTCACCGAATCGACATACTTGCCGTCGATGAAATGCCGTGTCTCGTATCGAAGCCGGGAGGCGCGAGCTTGCCAGTCGCTGGTGCTCAAGGAAGCCAAGGTCATGAGTCATTCTCCAAGTAGTTCAGACGCGTGGGCGATTATAGTGCATCTACCGCGATTCGTTCGGCGCGCGCTCGCCGGCGAGCGCGGGAATGCGCGACATCAGCAACCGCCGGAACCACGCAACGGCCGGCGAGGCGGCTCCCATCGCCGTGCGATAGCCGAATTCGCTGAGGCCCTGCTGTGCCGATTCGGCGATGGCGAGCGGCTCGCGACGGCACCACGCCGTGAGCCGCCCGGCGAGGTATTGCAGCGCATCGCGTCCGTCCGGCGCGACATGAATCCGCCGTATACGGCATTGGGCCGGGGCGGTCGCGATGATCTGCAGGACGGACAAGCCGTCGGGCCGGCGTTCGATCAGCTGATTGGGCGCGGCGAATCGCAGGCGCCAGGGTTCCTCGGCGGCGGATCCCGCGAGGCGCCGGTACCGGGCCGCGCTCCAGCCGGAGTTGCCGTCGACAGGCCCGACCGACCAGTCGATCGCGCCCGAGCCTGGCGCCGCCAGCTGATGGGGCCCGAGCCCCGGCATCTCGAGCCATTGCTCCGCGACCAGCTTCCAATTGGCGCGGACTTCGAGATCCGGAAGCGTCAGCAGCACCCGCCCGTCCATCCGCAGGCGCTGCCCCAGTCCGGCACTCGCCTCGGCTCCGTCTCCATCGTATTCCGGGGCGCCCCGACCTGCGGGATGCGAACTGACCCAATAGAATCCGTCCGCGGCGCTCACCTCGAGCGCGGCGAGGTCCACGCCGGCGCCGGCGATGCACGTGCCGTCGGCGGCAAATCTCAACCCATGCGCCGCGCACTCGATGTCCTCCTCGAGCCGCCCGCGCCGCGCACTCACCAGGGCATGCGGCACGTGCGGGCAACTGTTGCGCAGCGCCCGCACGATCCCGTATGCATCGCGAACCAATAAAACGCGCTCCATCCCCAGTTCCGCCGTCACGAAATCGCCAGCTCGGGCAAGTTCGGACTCGTGTGCGGCGATTTGCCGGGAGGTCCGAAACAACGATTCCCGTTCGAGCGACCAAGCATGCTCGCTGCCGTACACCCAACCGGCAAATTGAGCGGGAATCGGCCTGCGGCCGGCGCCCCGCCCGGGAAGGGGCGGCGCTGCGGGGAATTGGCCGGGAAAAACCGATTTGAGATAGGCCATGCAGCGGCGCTTCGCCGCCGCCCGGTCGATGTCCTCCTCCGACCGGAACGCGAAGTCCTGCCAGAGTATTTCCAGAACACCGATGAGCCCTAGCGCGACTCCGTCGGGATCGAGCTGCGACTGGCCGGTGTCCTCGATCAAGCGGCCGATGAGTTCGCGCACCAAAACTGCAAAGCCCTCGTCCTTCTGTCCGCAAATGTCGTAGTATTCCTGCCGCGAGCTGGCTTCGCCCCAGAATGCATACCAGACGGAGACCTTGCGGGGGCTGGCGATATCTGGATCCAGGTAAAGATCCACCATCAGCTCGAGCGCCGCGACCGGATTGGATTTGAGTTTGGACACGGGCACGAGCAGCCGGTCGTCGAACTCGACGGACAGGAACTGAAGGGACGCGATCAGCATCGCGGCTTTGGAGTCGAAGTAGAAGCGGACGATACCCGGAGACATTTTCGCGATAGCCACCACTTTTTCGACGGTGGTTCGCGACGGACCATAGATGTGCAACGCCGATATGCAGGCATCGATCAAGCGCTGCCGCTGCCGATTGTGGGCGGAGCGCGCCCGCGGCGCCCTCGCCGAAGCCTCGGGTTTTTTCTTGCGCGGGCTCACGCCTACGGATAGCCCGGCATGATCGGCACCGCTGTCGACCCGGAGGATCCCGTCACGAGGGTCCAACCGGCCAAATCCCGCGCGGGCGCGAACTGGCTGATGCGGTATGGAAAGTGGCTGATCATCGGCCCGCCCATGCTGTACCTTCTGGTGTTCTTCCTCATTCCCTTTGCATTCGCCCTGAAGATCAGCTTCGCGGATACCGCCGTGCGAGTGCCCCCGTTCACCGACATTCTAACCATCGGCCCGGATTGGCACATCCATTTGACGCTG
>Ga0187887_10000102_pt1 | contig 84629 bp, 71 predicted proteins | sample June2016WEW_7_10_FD_132977 | JGI IMG/M metagenome (GOLD analysis project Ga0187887, IMG submission 132977) | Peatland microbial communities from SPRUCE experiment site at the Marcell Experimental Forest, Minnesota, USA - June2016WEW_7_10 | ecosystem: Environmental > Terrestrial > Soil >... | reverse complement strand
TTTGTGGGAACCCGGCTTTGTGAATCCCGACACATGTTTGGTTGCGTTGAGCGCCGTCCGCGGCAACCGAATCGGAAATGGGTCATCGAATAGGGCGAGATGTCCAGTAGAACTTTTCGTTATGGCGCGGGCGTCGTCGCCCTCTTGGTGGCGATGGCGTTCGCGGTGGTCGCACAGAATCCCCCGCCGAGCGCCCCTCCCGCGGGCCCGGCGCCAAGCGCGTCAATGCCGCCGCAGCAACTTGACGATCTGGTGGCGCCAATCGCCCTCTATCCCGACCCCTTGCTGGGACAGGTGCTGGCCGCCTCCACGTATCCAATGGAGATCGCCGAAGCCGAGCAATGGGTGCGGGATCATACGCACTGGAAGCCATCGAAGCTCATAGACGAGGTGAAGAAACAGAATTGGGATGCCAGTATCCAAGGGCTGGTAGCTTTCCCCGATGTGTTGGCCCGGTTGGCGGACAACATAAACTGGACCACACAACTTGGCAACGCCTTTCTGGCCCAGCAGGCGGACGTGATGCAGGCGGTGCAACGCATGCGCGCACAGGCCCAGGCGAAAGGGACTCTGCATTCGACGCCGCAGGAAACGGTCGCCACCAAGAATCAGGCTGGGCAGACGGCGATCACCATCGAGCCGGCAAACCCCGATGTCTGGTACGTGCCCTATTACAATCCCGTGTACATCTGGGGTCCGCCGGTCTGGGGACTTTACCCGCCGCTGCTGTATCCCGGCATCGGCGTGGGCTTGGGATGGTATCCGGGCATCGAGCTGGGTCTCTGGTTTGGCGGGTGGGGAGGCTGGGGATGGGGAGGTTGGGGATGGGGGCCCGATTGGTTCGGCGGCGGCATCTTCATCGACTATTCGTTCTTTCACCGTTTCGGTTTCCGGGGCTATCCGGGAGGTGGAATGTTAGGCAGGTCAGCATGGGTACACAATCCGGAGCATCGGCTCGGCGTGCCGTATGGCAATCGCGCGGTGGCTGCGCGGTTTGCTTCGAATGGCGCGGCCGGGGGATTCCGCGGGGCCCCGGCTCAAATGTCCAGCCGCCGGCAGAACGCGCCGCAGCAGCGCTTCGGAAACCGGGGCTTCGAGCAGCGCGGCTGGACCGGCAATCACAGCGTCTTCGGCGGTTATCACGACGGCGGGGCGGCGCGCATGCAAAGTGACCGCGGCTTTTCGAGCATGGGAGTGGGACGCGCAATCGGCGGATTTGGCGGGGGAATGCGCGGTGGCGGAGGAAGGCGATGACGCGATGACTGGAAGGCACTATACCGTTTGCGTGGCACTGGCGTTTGGTTGCGCCGCGCCTTTGATCGCGCAGGAGCGCTTCGATTCCCCGGAGACCGCGGCGCAGGCAGCCATCGAAGCGGCGGAAAAGCACGACTCGGCGCGGCTCTCGGCCATTTTCGGCCCGGGTGCGAAGGATGTTCTTACATCGGGCGACGCGGCGCAGGATCGCGCCGAACAGTCCGAGTTTGCCCAGCTCGCGCGCGCGAAACACCGGTTCGAAATCTGCCCCATAAACGCGAATCGCGCGGTGCTCGCGATTGGCGAGGAGGACTGGCCGTTTCCGGTGCCCATCGTTCTGGCCGGCGGCAAATGGAGTTTCGACGCTTCGGTGACTCCAACCGAGATGCGCGCGCGGCGAATCGGCACCGATGAACTCGATGCCATCGAGATTTGCCATGGCTACGTGGAAGCGCAGATCGCGTACGCTTCCCAGGATCGCGAGAAGGATGGCATGCTGAAGTATGCCTCGCATCTGACGAGCACGCCCGGCCACCGCGATGGATTGTATTGGGAAGGCGCGAGCGAGCCGCTGGTTCCGGAGTCCTTCGCTCAGGCCGCATGGGAAGACGTCCAAAAAGGACAGGCCAAACCCTACCACGGATATTATTTCCGGATTCTCGACGGACAGGGCTCGAATGCGCCCGGGGGAGCGCACAATTACCGCATCAAGAACAAGCTGATCGGTGGGTTCGGCCTGGTGGCATGGCCGGCCGAATATGGGGTCACCGGAATTCACACGTTCATCGTGAACCAGAACGGCGTGGTCTATCAAAAAGACATTGAGCCGGTTGCCGGCAAGCCATCGGCGCCGATCACGCGTTTCGACCCGGACAACTCCTGGGAGTTCGTGGACTGGGAGCCGGTGGAGTAGGGCCGCGCCGCCCCGGAACGGCCCGCAGGCTCTCAGTTCCGGTTATTCGTGATCAAGCGCGCGCCGCGGTTGAACGTGAGGTAGTTGTACACCCACTCGACGAAAATCAGCAACCGGTTTTCGAATTCCACGATATACATCAGGTGTACGAATACCCACAGGAGCCAGGCCGGGAAGCCGGACACATGCAGCTTGCCGAGCTGCGCCACGGCGTGGTTCCTGCCGATGGTGGCGAGGGTGCCTTTATCGAAATAGTGGAAAGGGGGCATGGCTTCCCCGCGCAGTTTCCGCACCAGCAGATCCGCAACGTAGCGGCCTTCCTGCATGGCCACGGGCGCCAGGCCAGGCAACTGCTTGCCGTCCTGGGTGACGCTGGCCAGGTCGCCGATGACGCGAATCTCGGGATGGCCCGGAACGCTCAGGTCCGGGGCGACCACCACTCTTCCGGAGCGGTCGAGCGAGGCGCCGGCGCGTTCCGCCAGCTTCCGGCCCAGGCTGGAGGCGCGCACACCCGCCGCCCAAAGGACGGTGTGGGTCGCGATGTGCTGGGTCTCGCCGGCAGCCTGCACGGTGACTCCGGTGGCATCCACCGCGGTGACGCGCGCGTTCAAGCGCGGCTGCACGCCGAGAGCGATGAGTTGCCGCTCGGCACTGTGCGAGAGGTCCGGCGCGAAGGCGGGCAACACGCGGTCCGTGCCTTCGATGAGTAGTATCCGCGATTCGGCCGGGTTGATGTGATGGAAATCGTGCCGCAGCGTATCGTTGGCGATTTCGCCCAGCGCGCCGGCCAGTTCGACGCCGGTCGGTCCGCCGCCAACGATTACGAAAGTGAGCCAGGCGTGGCGCTGCGCGGGGTCCGGCTCGCGCTCGGCCTCTTCATAGGCCAGCAGAATGCGGCTGCGGATTTCGGTCGCGTCTTCCACGGTCTTAAGTCCGGGCGCGAGGGGCTCCCACTCGTCATGGCCGAAATAGGAATCCGTGGAGCCGGTCGCGATCACCAGGTCGTCATAGGGCCGCTCGCCATCGGCCAGGATCACGCGACGGTTGGCGATATCGAAATCCACTACCTCTCCGAGCAGCACTTCCGTGTTGCGATGGCCGCGCAGGACCGCGCGCAGCGGCGATGCGATCTCACCCGGCGAAAGCCCGCCGGTGGCCACCTGGTACAGCAGCGGCTGAAAGAGATGAAAATTGCGGCGATCGATCAGGGTGAGCGCCAGCGGAACCTTGCCGAGACGCTTAGCGGCGTAAAGGCCGGCGAAACCGCCGCCGACAATGACCACGCGGTGCGCGCTGACGCCAGCCCGGTCCGGCCCTGACTCGTCGTGGTTCTTCACTCCAGCTTCCTCACTATCGCCCCTCTAGCCCACGTCTTCGAGCGGCAGATTCGCATCCATCGAAAGGACCGCTTCCGGCCCAGAGGGCGCCCCGTCGCGGCTCCATCGGAGTATTAGATCGTCGACCGGCAGACTCGAATCTATCGAAATGACCGCTCCCTACGGTCGCGGCTCCGTGGAGTAATCGAAATGACCGCTCCCTACGGTCGCGGCTCCGTGGAGTATTAGATGCTTGCGCAGGGCGTCGGGAATCAGCCGGCCGTTGCCAAAACCGCAACAGCGGGCGCTGCCTTCACACTTGCCGGCGATCGCACCTGCGCTACCATTGAGGGGAGAACCCGGCACACCGCCGGACCAACAGGGGCAGGCAAATGAGTCGACGCGCGATCGGTATAGGAAAGAGGCTTGGAGCGGCGGCGCTATGGTTGGGCGCGGCGGCAATCGTGTCCGCACAGACCTTCACCGTCTACCCGTTGCCCGTCCGCTATAGCCAGCCGAAGGGAATTGCCGCCGGTCCGGATGGGGCGCTGTGGTTCACCGAATACAACAACAACAAGATTGGGCGTATTTCGACCAGCGGCGCCATCACCGAATACTCCGGGCTCACAGGGTCCAGTTGCCCTTACTCGATCACCACCGGTCCGGATGGCGCGCTCTGGTTTACCGAGTTTCATGCGAATAAGATCGGGCGCATCAGCACGGCGGGAGCAGTCACTGAGTACGCGGTGCCCACGCCCTCGGCATTCCCGCTCGGGATCACTGCCGGGCCCGATGGCGCGCTGTGGTTTACGGAGTCGGCCACCAACAATATCGGGCGCATCACGACGGCAGGCGCGGTTGTGGAGTATGCGATTCCAACCCAACCGGCCGGCGCCTACGGGATCACGACTGGCCCGGACGGTAACCTCTGGTTCACCGAAGAGGCTGGCGGCAATATCGGGCAGATCACGACCAGCGGCGTCGTCACCGAGTTTCCGCTGCCCTCGTCGGGCTCCCTGCCTTCAGCCATCCTCAAAGGACCGGATAACGGGCTCTGGTTCACCGAGTGGGCGGGGAACAAGATTGGTAGAAGCGACACTAGCGGAAACATCGTGGAATACCAGGTTCCCACCGGCATCGGCTACCCGCTGGGGCTCACCATAGGCTCCGATGGCGCACTGTGGTTCACCGAAGGCGCCGTCACCAACCGGATTGGCCGCATCACGGTAGCCGGCGCCATCGCCGAGTACACCCTGGGACCTCAGGCGCGCCCTGCCGGCACGGGCACGGAGAACACACCCACCGCGACCCCGTATCCCGGATGGCTTGCCGCCGGTTCCGACGGTGCGATCTGGTTCACCGAGGCGATCGGCTCCATCGTTCGCTTCAGCGTTCCCACGGCTGCCAGCAAGGATCGCCACCGGTTGTGAACGGCGCGCCGGGTCGCCGATTCCTCGTGAACCGGGCAAGGTAAAACCATCGCCGATCCCGCCGGCAAATCGGGTAATATTGATCCATGCCCTGCCTGCTGCTTGTGGTTGTGCTGGCGTTTCCGCGCGTCGCAATGGTGGCGATGTTCCTATTCAGCACCTATCTCCAGCGGGCATATCACGGCCTCCTGCTGCCGGCTCTGGGCTTCGTATTTCTGCCGCTGACGACGATTGTTTATGCCTGGCTGGTGAATACGCACCGGCCGATGGTGGGATTGAACGCGCTGATCCTGGTGATCGCGGTAGTGATCGATCTGGGCGGCCTGGGTGGCGGGGCAAGGCAGCGGCGGAACGATTGAAGGCGCCCTAGAAAGTGCGCCCGCAAGCGGGCGTCGGCAAGCTAAGAGCGTGCCCCAACCCGCTAGCTCTTCAGCTCCTCGACAATCTCCGCCGCTATGGCGCGGGCCTTCTCGATGGCGCCGGGCTCCAGACTGATGGCGCCTACCTTCGCGTGGCCTCCGCCCCCGTAGCGTTCGCAAATGGTGGCCAGATTGTGCTTCGGTTCCACCGGGGTCCACGGATTGGAGCCGACCGAAATCTTGGTGCGCGTACTCGACGGGCTGACCGAAACCGTATAGGTGGAGGACGGGAACAGGAAGTACGGAATGAATTTGTTGTAGCCTTCGACGTCGTGGCCCGATAAATCGAAGTAGACCACGCCGTCCTGCTGCTGGGCCCGTTCCCGGATGAGGTCGATCGAATCCAGGTGGCGCTGGTAGAGCGGCCGATAGAGCGCCTGAATCTCCGCATCGGCGACAATCTCTTCCAGGCGCGAATGCTGCATGCGCCCGATAATCTTCTGGACAATATCGGAGCCCTTGGTAGCTTCGATGACCAGCGTCAGTTGCATCGCCGGAGCGCCCAGTTCCACGGCTGTCCGCGCGTCCGGGTATTGAGCGCCATCGATGATGAGCGACCACTCGACCAGCTCGCTTAAGTCCGGCGCGGTGAAGCCGAATCGCTGGCGGGCCACGTCCGCGATAAATGCGGTGCAGGATTTGTACTGGGGGTCGTAGAGCTTGCGTCCACTCGTGTCGCGGCGGAAAGTCTCGGCATCGGCTTGGCTCAGGAAGGCGCTCTGGTGATGATCGAACCACCAGGTGAGGCGGGGGTTGTTGGAGTACTTGAAATCCACGATGGCGTTTTCGTCGCCATCGAACAGTTCCGGAGCAAAGGCCTGCGCTGCCCGGTGGGCCATGCCTGTATAGCGGAACTCCGCATCCGGGTGAACCGCTCCCGCGATGAAACGGCTGAAGAAGGCAGCCGACGCCGCCCCGTCGAAACAGTGGTCGTGGTAAAGCACTCTTACTAGCATGAATGAAGGAGGAAAACCTTTAATCCTGCCTGAAGTTGGCCAGAAAAGCAACTGTTAACTTATGGAGTTATCTCATCGAGGAGCGTGAGACATCGGTTGGCAGGCGAAAGCGCCTGCCCCACATGCGGCGAGATGCGCTACAACAGTTTTCATGCCGCGGTTCAGTCGGCGCACGCTGACACGCAGACAGATGATGGCCGGAATGGCGGGATCCGCTGCGTTGCCGCTCGCCGCGGTAGACAGCGGCAAGCTGGACCGGCAGACAATCGTCAAGCGGCACAACCCGGTGCTGCGGGCGCCAGACATCGACTCGGCGCTCCAGGTGGGAAACGGCGAGTTTGCCTTCAGTGCCGATGTCACAGGTCTACAAACATTCCATGCGGCGTACGAGGAAGGGATGCCGCTCGGCACCATGGCGCAGTGGGCCTGGCACACGTTTCCGAATCCGGAGAACTTTCAACTCCGTGACGCGATGAGGCCGTATGACGCACACGGGCGGGCCGTCCTCTACGCGGATACGCCTAACGAGCCGGAACGCGCACGGCAGGCGGTGACCTGGCTGCGCGAAAATCCGGAACGCATCCACCTGGCGCGGGTCGGTCTCCGGTTCGCGGATGGGGACGGCAGGCCGGTGGATTTGGCGGATCTGAGTGACGTCAGGCAGGAGCTCGATCTTTGGAGCGGGCTGCTTTCGAGCGAATTCCGGGTTGGAGGCTCACTGGTGCGGGTTATGACCGTTTGCCATCCCCAGCGAGACCTGCTCGCCATCCGAATCTCTTCAGCGCTCGTTCGACAACGAAAGCTCGGCGTCGCGATCGCTTTTCCGTATGCCTCCACTTCCTGGACACGGGGCGATGACTGGGACTCCCCGGCGCGATATGAGACCAGAGTTACCAGGACCGATCGGGGAGCGACTTTCGATTGTATTCTCGATCAGACCCGGTATGTGGCGGCCGCGGCGTGGCCGGCCCCCGCCCGGTTGGAGGGCGCGGGACCTCATCGCTTCCTCCTGGTTTGCGAGGGACGGGAAGAGATCGAGCTGGCGATTGAGTTTCGGCCGATGCGAATCACCGAACGGATTCCTTCGTTCGCGGAAGTTCGCGATTCGGCCGCCAGTCACTGGTCCACATTTTGGACCCGAGGTGGCGCCATCGATTTCTCCGCATGCACGGATCCGCGCGCCGCGGAGTTGGAGCGCAGGGTGGTGCTCTCCCAGTATCTGATGGCAGTGAACTGCGCGGGTTCGATGCCGCCCCAGGAGACTGGCCTCGCGACCAATAGCTGGTGGGGTAAGTCGCACCTGGAGATGCACTGGTGGCACGCGGCCCATTTCGTACTATGGGGAAGGCCGGAGCTTCTGGAGCGCAGCCTTCCGTGGTACCGTTCGATTCTACCGCGAGCGAAGGACACCGCCGAGTCGCAGGGTTACCGGGGGGCGCGGTGGCCGAAACAAGTCGGTCCGGATGGGAGAGAGGCCCCCAGCGACGTGGGCGTTTTCCTCATCTGGCAACAGCCGCACCCGATTTACTATGCGGAGTTGCTGTACCGCTCGCACGCCGGACGCGAGACGCTGGAAGCATATCGTGAGATCGTCTTCGAAACAGCGGAATTCATGGCCTCGTATGCGGTCCGGGACGCCGCCACCAGCCGCTATATATTAGGGCCGCCGCTGATCCCCGCCCAGGAGAGTTACTCGAAGATACGAAGGCTGGTAACCAATCCCACATACGAGCTGGCTTACTGGCATTGGGGGCTGTCGACGGCCCAGCGCTGGCGGGAGCGGTTGGGACTGCCTCGCCATGCCGCGTGGGACCGAGTCATTCAGGGGCTTGCGCGGCCGTTAATCCGGAACGGCATCTATACGGCGATCGAAGAAGACCCGTTTACGGTTTACAACGACCACCCATCCATGTTGTGCGCCTTGGGGGTACTGCCCGCAACGCCACTAATCGACGCCGCGACGATGCGGTCTACACTCGATGACGTACTGGCACGCTGGAATTGGAACACCACGTGGGGATGGGATTACCCGGTGATGGCGATGACTGCTGCACGGCTCGGTGAGCCGGAGAAAGCGGTGGATGCGCTTCTGATGGATTCACCGAGGAACCAATACCTGGAGGGCGGACAGAACTTGGGAACCAAGGGCCGGCTGCCGCTTTATCTGCCGGGAAACGGGGGCTTGTTGTACGCGGCCGCGATGATGGCTGCCGGTTGGGACGGCGCGCGGGGAGGCGCTCCGGGTTTTCCGGTTGAGCGCGGATGGAAGATCCAGTGGGAAGGACTGCAAAAGGCGCTGTAGCGACGTGGCCTGAGGACTCATTACGCGCCAACCACCCGACCGCTCCCTATGGTCGCGGCTCCGATAAACTCGATGTGTTCGACTGCGCGTTCGGAGCCGTGACCGAAGGGACCGGTAACTGACAGTCACAACTCACGCGAAAATCGGATCTTAAGATATGCCAAGCAGTTAACGAAACGAGGCCGGAGGGCGCTCGCGGGCGGGCAAGTTACTCTTGGGGCGAGAAGAGGGAGTCGCGGAATGCGCCCTTTGAAGCGCCTCATACTGGCATATAAGAACTTCGCGGTCAACCGGAATATCAGCCACATCGGACTGGGCGTCGCGGCCCTGAACACAGCCAAAGTGCTGCGTGCGAACGGCATCGCGGCGGAGGTGTGGCCCATCACCAGCGCGGCGGAACTGAGCGACCGGCTGGATCACTCAATTTCCCACGTGGTCACTTCGGCGCCGTGGATACCGGCGGACCAATGGCAGCGGCTGACGGCGGAAAACCCCGATGTTACGTTCGCGGTGAATTGCCACTCAAACGTCGGTTTCCTGCAAGCCGATGCGAACGGAGTGAGGCGTCTGCGGGACGGCCTGGAACTCGAGCGTGGCGCCTGGAACTTTCACGTGGCCGGCAACAGCCGTAAGTTCCGCGACTGGATTCGTGCGGCGTACCGGGCTCCCTGCGCCTATCTAGCAAACCTGTATTATCTGGAGCCGGAGCGCCATTGTCCAAGGCCGCCGTTCAGCGGCGGCACGCTTCGGATAGGAGCATTCGGCGCCACGCGGCCGCTCAAAAACCTGATGAGCGCGGCCGGCGCGGCGATGGAGATCGCCGCCCGGCGCAACGCACCGTTGGAATTCTGGGTTTCGGCGGGGCGCGCGGAAGGTGGATCGGGAATCATGGATGCGGTGCGCGCGATGATAGCCGGACTGCCACACGTTCGGCTGGTGGAGAACGGATGGCAGACCTGGCCGCGCTTTCGCGAGACTGTTCGGCACATGCACCTTCTGCTGCAACCCAGCTATACCGAATCGTTCAACATGGTGACCGCCGACGGTGTGGCTGAGGGAGTGGCGTCAGTGGTTTCGGATGCCATCGATTGGGCGCCCCGCGCGTGGAAAGCGGGGTTCGACCACGTGGACGAGATCGCCCGGGTCGGCACCCATCTGCTGACGGATCCATACGCGGCGGCAGAGGGCTTGCAGGCGCTGGAAGCCCACAACGCGGAGGGGCTGCGGTGCTGGAAAAACTATCTGGAAGCGGCCTGAAGCGCTCACTTGTAACGCCGGCGGTCTTTGCCGCCGGTGTTTTGCGAGGAAGCGATCATGCGCGGACCACGGGTCGCTTAGTTCAAGAAGTAGGTTCGGTAGAGCGTATCCCGTTGTTTGGGGACGAAGCCGGCATCGCGGATGATGCGTCGCAACTCCTCTTCGGAGGCGCGATAGTGGGCGCCGGCGGCGGAGACGACATTCTCTTCGATCATGATGCTGCCCACGTCGTTGCCACCGAAACGCAGGCCGAGCTGGCAGGTCTTGAGCCCTTGCGTGACCCAGGAGGACTGCACGTTTTCGATGTTGTCGAGATAGATGCGCGAGATCGCCAGTGTCTGCAGGTACTCGACGGCGGTGGCCTCCTCTTTGACGAAGCGGCCAAGCGACGTGTTCTCGCGCTGGTAGGTCCAGGGGATGAAGGCGGTGAAGCCGCCGGTTTCCTCTTGCAGGTTGCGGACCAGCTCCAGGTGATTCATCCGCTGCTCGATGGTTTCGCCGCAGCCGAACATCATGGTTGCGGTGGTGCGCATGCCGAGCTGGTGGGCGGTGCGGTGTACATCCATCCACTCTTGAACGCCGCACTTGAGGCGGCTGATGCGCTGGCGGACAGCGTCGTCCAAGATCTCGGCGCCGCCGCCGGGGATGGAATCGAGGCCGGCATCCATCAGGCGCTGAATTGTATCGCGCAGGCTGAGGCCGCTGACCTCGGCGATGTTGGTGACCTCCGGGGCGGAGAGGCAGTGCAGGTGAATGCGGAAGCGTTGCTTGATGCCGCGAAACAGGTCTTCGTACCACTCGATTTTGAGGTCGGGATGCAGGCCGCCCTGCATGAGAACGCCGGTGCCACCGAGGTCGATGGTCTCCTGAATCTTCTGGTAGATGGTCTCATTAGCGAGGACGTAGCCTTCGGCGTGGCCCATGGGCCGGTAGAAAGCGCAGAAGCTACAGTACTCGGTGCAGAGGTTCGTGTAGTTAATGTTGCGATCGATGATGTAGGAAACGATCCCTTCCGGGTGCCACTTGCGGCGCACCGCATCGGCAGCCATGCCGATGCCGATCAAGTCGTCGGAAGCAAACAGCGCCAGCGCCTCTTCGCGCGAAATCATAGGAATCCCCAGCCGGTACTTACAAGATAGCAAAAGCGAGGGCCGGAACAGGAAAGGACTGCAAGAGGAAATGAAGACGAAACGCAGATACGGATGGAAGCCGGACGTACCGGACCACCGCGACATGGTTTACAGGCCGCGGCGAACGGTGCCGGTGCCGGCGGACCTGGATATGCGGCAGGAGCAGCCGCCGATATTCGACCAGGGGCAGCTTGGCTCCTGCACGGGAAACGGAATCGCCGGTGAGCTGGAAGCGCAAGCGCTGGCGCAGAGCGAACAGCTCACGGCGCTGTCGCGGCTATTCATCTATTACAACGAGCGCGCGATGGAGGGCACGGTATCGGAGGATGTTGGCGCGTCGATCCGCGACGGGATCAAGAGCGTGAGCTCGCAGGGCGTGTGCCCGGAACCAGAGTGGCCGTATTGCGTGGCTAAGTTCGCGGTGAAGCCGCCGAAGCACTGCTATGCCGATGCCCGGAAACTCAAAGCCATTCATTACAGCAGCGTGCCGCAGGACTTGAACTCAATCAAAGCGGCGCTGGCTTCCGGACGGGGCGTCGTGTTCGGGATCGCTGTGTACGACTCGTTCGAGTCGGACGCAGTGGCCAAAACGGGAGTGGTGCCTATGCCGGATCCGAGCGAGAAATTGTGTGGCGGCCACTGCGTGCGGTTGGTCGGCTACTCCGACAACGGCATCAACGGCATTCCGGCGCAGTATTTCATCGGGGCGAATTCGTGGGGCACGGATTGGGGTCTGGCAGGCTATTTTGCGATTCCCTACGCATACGTTACCAACCCGAATCTGGCGGACGACCTCTGGGTGGTCACGGCGGTATCGTAGGGCGCCGCTGGCGGACTAGCAAATCAGCAGAAAGAGACACAGCATGAATAGAAGTACGTCCCGGCTCATTTGGGCCATTCTACCGGCGCTGGCGGCCGGCTGTCTCTCGGCGCAGGCGCCCGAGACGGTCAGCTACGCACCGAGTTACTTTGTCGGCGCGGGCGCCGAATACAATCGCTACAACACAGCCGCGCCAGCAGTCGCTGGGTGGACGACGTTTGGCGTCGAGGTGGGCCAGAGCAAAGTGTACTCCTGGTCCACCATCGAACTGACCAGCGCCACCAGCACGGCCAGAACCGGCGCGGGATACCTATTTGCGCAAACCGGCAACTGGTCGCTGGTGGCGCTGGGAGACGCCGGGCTGGCGATCTCGCCGGCGGCCACGCTGGGCTCGTTCAGCGGTGGAGGAGCCATCTTCTATGACATCGGGCAGCGCCTGAACAAGGGGCATTTCTATCTCGCCGGAGTGATGCGGGTGTCGGTGATCACATCGAACTCGGTTCAGCCGGTGTTTGGATTTGGCGTGGGAAAGAGCTTCTGAGGAGGCGATATGAACATAGCAATTCCCTCGTGGTTGACCGGGGCAGTGGTAGCAATTGTCCTATCCGCGGCGGCCCGTGCGCTGCCGGACCCGTCGCCGATGGGTTCGCGATGGTATCTGTGGTTTTACCGCTTCACGCAGAATCTGCTGGCGAATTTCGATAAGACACAGAAAGCGTAAGAGGGGCTTAAGAGTGAAGTTACCGGTTGGGTCGGCGGAAACCGCTCCCTATGGTCGCGGCTCCGTAGGGAGCGGTTGGTCGCTGTAGCGGGTGAGAGCTGTTGCTCTATGCGGGGGCAGCAGCTAATTCGGGCTGCGAGGCCTGTGCAAACAGGTAGACAGTGAAGAGAGGCTTGGAGTCGCCCTTGCCCCAGCGATTCACCTGCCACTTGGCGCGAAGATAGCGCACCTGAGGGCGGTCCGTGAGATCGAGCGCGATCTGGTAAGCTCCGCAATAGAACTTCTGCGGAAATGAAGCCACCGGCTTGGCGCCCCAATCGGTGCCATCGCAGGATCCCCAGATCGAGATATCGAGGCTCTGCTGTTCAATGATGCGTGTGATGCCGAGGGTCAGAAGCAACGTTCCACCCATTTGGCCGCCGAGATCGATCTCAGGTCCGGCGCCGGCTTCGCGTACGGTGGTTTCCGGAAGCAGAAACTCGTGCAGCATAGGTTTACCCTTCGCTCACATGGCGACTACTAAAGCTTGAATAGTCGTGCACAAGCTGCTTCCAGAGTCTCATATTTCTGGCAGAAACAAAAGCGGATTTGGCGGGAGCTACCGTTTGGGTGTGTGCAAAAGCTCGAACCAGCCACAGCCGTTACCCCATTTCTATCAATTAGATAACGAATCGGTCTCAAATCGTCCTTAAATCCAATCCGGATGTATCGGGGATTACATACCAGGCGCACCAAAGCTTAAAATGACGGAAGCCGGGCCAGCTTAAGCGACTCCCCCACGGATGAAGCGCTCTCCAATTGTTTGGCTACGATGTGACTGGATCCCTACTTCACTTTCCGGAATAGCTCGCGCAAAATCCGCACGGCCCGGTCGACTTCTTTTTCGGTGACGATGTAGGGCGGCAGGAAACGCAGGACGGTGTCATGCGTGCAGTTGATGAGCATGCCTTCGGCCATGGCGTCGAGCACGAGCTGTTTGCCGGGGATGTCCAGTTCGACACCTAGCATCAGGCCGCGCCCGCGGACTTCCTTGACGAAGGAATACTTGCCAGCCAGCGTCTCCAGCGATTCCTTGAAGTACCTACCCACCCTTTGAATGGCGGGCAGCAACTCATCCAGAATCTCCAGGAACTCCAACGACACGCGGCAAGCCAGCGGGCCTCCGCCGAAAGTTGTGCCGTGCATGCCGGGCTTGATGGCCGCGGCGGCTTTTTCGTTGGCCAGGATGAAGCCCAGCGGCAGGCCGCACGCCAGGGGTTTGGCCGCCACCACCACATCCGGCAGAATCACCGGCTGGAAGAGTTGATACGCAAAATGCACGCCCGGGCGGCCCACGCCGCATTGCGTTTCATCGGCCACCAGCAGAGCGTCATAGCGGCCGGCAAGCTCGCGCGCTTTGGCGGCGAACTCGGCGGTGAGCGGGTTGATGCCTCCCTCGCCCTGGATCATCTCGAGAATGATGCCCGCGGTGCGATCGTTGAAGGCTGCCTCAAGCGCCGCGACGTCGTTCTTGGGGACGAATTTCACGCCTGGGATGAGCGGCTCGAAATCGGTGCGGTACTTGGCTTGCCCGGTAACCGAGAGCGCGCCGAGTGTCCGGCCATGGAACGAGTTATCGAGCGAAATGATTTCGAACTTGTCCGCTTGGATGGCGCGGCCGTGCGCATGCACCATCTTGAGCGCGCCCTCCACGGCCTCGGTGCCGGTGTTGGCAAAGAAGGCGCGCTGGAGGCCGCTGATCTCGACCAACCGCTTCGCGAGCGGCCCCTGATACTCGTGGTAATAAAGATTGGACGAATGGATCATCAGCCCGGCCTGCTGGCGGATTACCTTGGTAATGCGCGGATGCGCGTGGCCGAGGGCGTTGACACCGATGCCGGCCATCAGGTCCAGGTAACGGCGGCCTTCCAGATCGTAAACCCAGCAACCCTTGCCGCGCGCCAACGCCAGCGGATAGCGGGCGTAGTTCTGCAGCAAATACTCTTTTTCCAGATCCATGAGCTCCTGGGCGCGCTCCGCGCCGACAGGAGGAAGTGCGGTCGTCATTTACTCATCATAACGCGAGTACAAATGCGGCTCCGCTGGAGTCAACCCAACAGACCCAACGCAGCTTCCAGCTCGGCGCAGGCGTGGCGGTCGCCAATGCGCGTGGTGACTTCGATGCCCCGACGGTACACGGCGCGCGCCTCTTCCACGGACCCGAGCCGCTCCAGCGTCTGGCCGGCGTGCAGGTAAGTGGCGGCGTAATCCGGATGAGCCGCCATCAGCGCGCGAAACTCCCGCACGGCGCCTTCCAGGTCGCCCGCGTTGCGATACTCCATCGCCAGGCCGTAGCGCGCGAAAATGTCGTTCGGGTTCGCTGCCACCATGCCTTTCAGAATCTCTAATCGGTTGCTCGCCATGGCTTGTGCTACCATACCTCCCGGATGTCGTGCCCCTGGTTCATGCCCATCGAACGGCGCCCCTGCGCGGCAGACTCGCGGCGCGCCATGCTGCCGCTGGGCGACGCGTGGATGGGCATGTGCCACGCTGCGCCGGATCAGCCCACGCTGCCCGGCGAATCGCTGCTGGAACCTTACTGCAACCTCGGCTATGCCCGCGGCCACTGCGCGCGGTTTCCCGCCGGTCCCGGCCCGGACGCGGTGCGCTTTACAATTATCTCCGATGACGGCGCCGTTCTTCGACTGTACTACGTTTTGGAGCGCGATCACCGGCCCTTCGCCCACGGACCGCTCGAATTTTCCGTGGCGCAAAACGAACTCATCACGCCTGCCGAAGGCGCGTTGACCGCCGTACAGGCGCGCGCTTATGTAGCCAGCTATCTGCGGCGGAGAGGTGAATCGGATAGGCTCTGAAGAGGAGCTTGAAGGAGTGCCATGCAAGGCAAACCCGTACGTGAATCCGTTTCCGAGTATTCCGAGCTGGCGCTGCCGAACGACGCCAATGGCTGGGGGCACGTGCTGGGTGGCACGGTGATGCACCTGGTGGATCTGGCCGGCGCCATGGCGGCGATGCGGCACGCGCGCCGCGGCGTGGTTACCGCGGCGGTGGACAGTCTCCACTTCCTGCACCCGGTGCATATCGGAGAGCTCATCATGCTGCGCTCGGCGGTGAATCGCGTCTTTCGCAGCTCGATGGAAGTGGGCGTGCGCGTGGTCACGGAAAATCTGCTCACTGGCTCGCAGCGGCATACCTGCTCCGCCTACCTGACCTTCGTCGCCATGGACGAAAATGGCGTGCCGGCCGAGGTTCCGCCGGTAATACCCGAAACCGAGGCTGAGCAGCGCCGCTTCCGCGAAGCCGGCGAGCGCAGAGAGTATCGGCTGGCTATGCGCAATCGAGTTCGCGCGTGAGCCGTGGCGCGGGCTGCCGGGCCTGCCCGCGCCACGAACACGGGTTCGCAGGCCGGGGGCCTGCGCCACTTAGTCTCCGGACACCCGTTCCAGTTCGCGCACGGGCGGATTCGACGCCGCCAGCGCGCCGACGCTCACGTGAATCTGCGGCATGGCGCCGGTTTCGAAGGCATCCGCCATGCCCTCTAGTTTCTCGCGCAGCATTTGCCGCCGCAGTTTGGCTTCGAACTCGCGAAGCTGCTCTTCGATGCGGCCGGCTTTATTCTTGTTGCGGATCATATCCTCGCGGTAGCGTTTCAGGAAGTAGCCGATGGTTTCCACGCGGATCTTGATCGACCCGGTGGGCTTGTTCTCGTCGATGTCTTTGAAGCAGAAATACGGCGTGCCGGAATGCTCGACGATCTCTTCGACTACGGAATAAATCGGTGCATCGTGGCCGCACTTGAAGCTGGATAGCTCCAGCGCCACCAGGTTGGGATGGCGCGCCACGTATTTGGCCGCCCACACTTTGCGGCTGGTGTTCTCGCTATAGGAATTCTTCCACACGTCGGTGATGGCCATCGGGTGTGGAATCTCGCCGGCCAGCACGTCGTCGCCGAACAAACGCCAGACGATGTCGTCGTCAATCGGCAGGCAATCCTCGGTGAACACCGGGTAACCCAGCTTCTGGAACTCCTCGAGGATTTCGTGATTGATGCCGGGATCGTTGTGATACGGCCGGCCCAGCAGCACCACCCCCAGCTTGTCTTCGCGTTCCAGTTCTTCCAGCGCCTCGCGCGCGGCGCCGCGCATGGTGACGTTGTTGAACAGATCCAGCGCGCGGTAGCCTTCTTCAATCGCACGATGGTTCTCTTCCGGCGAAAGGCCCAGCACGTCGCGGAACTGCTCGTACATCTGCCGCTCGAAAACATCGGGCTTCGAAATGTTGACGAACGTGTCCAGATAGGTCACGCCCTTTTCGGCGAACAGGTCGCCTTCCTTGGTGAACGCCGCCTTCACCGCTTCCGGCGTCGCCGCCACGGTGGGGCAGGAACGGCTGGCCTGCACCGAGTGCAGGTCGCTGGTCAGACAATCGATCATCGGGAAGAAAATGATGTCGAGCGGTTTCTTGGCATGCACGCGATACAGCAGGTTGTGGACGTGCGGAATGCCCAGCTTGGAGGGGAAGCACGGATCGATGGCGCCGCGCTTGGCGCCTTCTTTGTACAACTCCTCGCTGGTGAAGTCGGAATAGACGATGTTCTCCGCCTTAATGCCGAGCGATGCGAAATACCCCGTGAACACCGGCGTCTGCGAGTACATATTCAGCACGCGCGGCATGCCGATGCGCAACTCGCCGCGCTTTTTGAGGAGCGCGGCCCGCTTCTTCTGCGCGGCGGTGATCTGCAATTTAGGCGGAGCGTCGGCCACCAGCGGCGCGTCAAGCACGCGGAAAACGGCCTTCGCGGCCACTTCCACGAAGTTCGGATTGGCCTTTTTCACCTTGTCGAGATCGCCTTTGATGTGGCGCATCTCCTCGATATTCTCCACCGTGCCTTTTTCGCAGGTGGCGATGATCAGCCGCTGCGCCCCGGCTTCCAGCGGCACCTTGGTCTTCACCGGCGGCTTGAGCTCCAGATTCACGATCGAAGTTTTGACGTCGATGAAGGTGCGCAGGCACTTGTTCTTGCAGAAGTAGCAGCGCGTGCTCTCATTGCGCGTGGTTTTGTATTGGATGCCGCGCGCCGCCTCCAGGCCGATGAAGGTCGACTTGCGGCCGTTATCGAACAGCCGTCCGGCTTCGAGCGCCGCCCCGATGGCGCCGGCTTCGCCGCAATGTTCGTGGACAATCACGTCCGCCTGCACGTCCTTGCCCTTGAAGCGCGATTCGATGAAATCCACCTGCGCCTTCACCGCCGCCAGGTTGTACTGCGTGCCGCCCTGCAACAGAAAGCGGCGGCCAATAGCGGAAAGATTCGGAATCTGCGAAACGTAGAGCCAGATGTTTTTGGGCAGCACGTTGCACAAGCCGGCCATGATTTCTTCCGGCTTCCATCCCTGGCGCTGAAAATCGACGATATCGGACTGCATAAACACCGCGCAGCCGTAGCCGAACGACGGAAATCCCTTGGCGCCGAAAGCCGTGTCGGCGTATTCCTCCACCGGCACGTTGAAGCCCTGCGCGGTGGATTGCAGGAAGTAGCCGTTGCCGGCCGAGCACTGCGTGTTGAGCTTGAAATCTTTCACGCGGCCATGCTTGAGGATGATGATCTTGATATCCTGGCCGCCCACATCGCAGATCACGTCCACATCGTCGTAGAAATGCAGGCCGGCCTCTGTGTGCGCCACCGTTTCGACCAGCGCCGCGTCCGCGCCCACCACGTCCTTAAGAATGTCCTTGGCGTAGCCAGTTGTGCCGACGCCCAGAATCTTCAGGTCGGCGCCCTGGTCGAGGATCTGCCGATTGAGTTTTTCGAGCACCTCGATGGTATCTTCGATCGGGTTGCCTTTCGAAAGCTGGTAGGTCTTGGCCAGGATGCGGCGCTTGTGGTCCTTCGAAATCAGCACCGCCTTGGTGGATGTGGATCCGCCATCGATGCCGACGAAGCCTTCCACCACTTCGCCCGGCTGGAACGTCGTTGGCACGAACTTCTTGTGCCGGTACTTGTGCTTGAACGCGGCGAGATCGTCATCATCCTTGGCCAGGCCGCCCGTGCCGCCGCGCTTGGTTTTCTCCTCGTCGCGGCCGATCTCGACATACCACGCCAGCTTCTCCCAACCGAGATATTGGCCGACCTCGTCGTCTTCCGTCTTGCCGAATTCCACCGAACCGATGGCGGCGAAATACTGCGCGTTATCCGGTGTCTTGACCAGATCTTCCGGCGGCACGCCCTCCGGCAGCGGAGTGCCGCGCTCTTCCCAGATTTTCGGGATATTGTGCTTCCAACAGTCGCGCATGCCCTGGATGTAGCAGTTGGGTCCGCCCAGCAGCAGCACCACCGGCTGCAGCGTATTGCCGCGCGTCAGCACGGACAGGTTCTGCATCACGATGGCTTCGAACAGCGAAGCCATTAACTCATCGGGCGGGACGCCCATCTTCTGCAAGCCGTTGATATCGGTCTCGGCGAACACCCCGCACTTGCCGGCCACCGGATGGAGCTTCATTCCGCGGTAGCCCATCTGGCAGAGCTGCTCGGCGGGGATGCGCAGCTTGGCATTGATCTTGTCGATGACCGCGCCAGTGCCGCCGGCGCACTTGTCGTTCATCGACGGAATTTTCTTCTTGCGGCCGGTCTCGGGGTCTTTCTTAAAGATGATGATCTTGGCGTCCTGCCCGCCCAGTTCGATCACCGAGCCGCACTCCGGATAAAGACGCTCGACGGCGAGCGAAACCGCGTTGACTTCCTGTACGAACTTGGCGCCCAGGTAACCGCCCAGGCCGTTGCCGCCCGAGCCGGTGACGAAGATGCGCGAGTTGGCGGCGCTGAAGTCTTCGATCTCGGCATCGAAACGCCGGCAGAATTCGAGCACCTTTTCCGGCTGCTTGGTGTCGTGCCGCTGGTAGTCGTGCCACAGAATCTGGTCGGTGGCGGCATCGATCACCACCGCTTTCACCGTGGTCGAGCCAACGTCCATACCGATAAGGAAGTGTTTATCCATGTGACCCATTCCGTAATCGCTGCTGACCGCTCCCTTCGGTCGCGGCTCCGTTAGGATCGATGCGCGTCCTCGCTTTCGGAGCCGCGACCAAAGGGAGCGGTCGCGTCCCGTTACCCTCGCTGTCTTTCCGCGATGTGATAGACGAAATTGGCGGCCTGGCCAACCACGCCCTTGGTGTGTGGCACGTGATATGTCGGCCGCTTGGTTTCCGGATGCCGGTCGACCCAGGCGCGGCAGGCGTCCAGCGTCAAGCCCGTCCGCTCCAGCGCCTCCGCAAATTCCTTCTTGGCCTTGCTCTTGGCTTCGCCCAGCGCCATTTGCACGCGGCTGTGGGCGTTGATCTCGCCTTCGCCCGAGGTTTCGACGGGCAGGTAGATCATGTCCTTGTAATTGGAGACCACCGCCGACTGCGCGCCATCCGATTGCGTCGATGGCATGCAGCCGAATGGCTTCAAGGAGAGCACCATGTGGGCCAGGTCCTTGTTGGAGTAATAGATGTTCTTGGCGACTTCCAGATGCCCTTCGCCGCCGCCCGCGCGCGAGTTATAAAACGGATGGCCGATGCGCTGGAGTTCGTACTGATCGGCCAGATGATGCGCAATGCCTCCCAGCGATTCCACGATTTTGTGGTATTCGTTCTTGAAAATGGCTTCCGCCAGTTTCAGCTTCGCCACTTTCTGGCGGAAGCCGATCTCGATTTTCGCGCGCGTTCCCAGCCGCCACAGCGGCGGCATGATGGCGCCTTCCTCCAGCCCCTTCAGGTCTTTGTACTTCTGGATTACCTGGTGGATCATGTACATGATCCAGGTGCCGATGGGTTCCACCAGCACCTGCGCGCCTTCACGCTGCAGGAAGCGGAACATGTTGAAGTTGCCGTCGCCTTCGGTGGTCTGCGCCCAGAATTCGCCGGTGATTTTGACGATCGGCTTGACGCGCAGGCGATCGATTTCGATCGTGTCGAACCGGTCGCGGCAGTGCTTTAGGGCCGGCAGGTAATCGTCGCCTTTGATCTGACTCACGAACTTGCCAATATACTGCGCGGTATCGGAGAAACCGCCCAGATAGCGAGTCATATTCCCGTTGAGTTTCCACGGGCGCTTGGTCTTGAAGACCTCGTGCAGGTACTCCATGCCTTCGTCGAGCACCTTGTCTGTCGCGCCCGCTTCCATCTCGTACGGGCGGACCGCGTAGGCGACTTCGTTCATCACGTCGCCGCAGTTCAGCGCGTTGAGGATGCCCAGGAAGAAATCGAGATTCATCTCCAGGCCGGCTTCGGCGTCGGATTGGCTCAGACCGCCGGACTGCTGGAACAGCAGCACGCGGAACCCGTCGAATCCGGCGTTGCGCAATGCCAGCCTGTATTCGGCTTCATACATGCCGAAGCGGCACGGGCCGCAAGCGCCGGCCGTGAAGAAGACGTGGTTATCGATGATCTCCTGTTTGCTGAGACCCTGTTCTTCGAGGGTTTGCAAATACTGCACCAGGTTGCCAACGGTGAAGTAAGTGGGATTGCACTGGCCGTTGTTGCCATACTCCTTACCGAGCTGAAAAGCGCGCACGTTGGGCGTCGGCACCGGCCGCGCCTTGTAACCCAGCCCTTCCAGCGCGCCATGCACCAGCTTCTCGTGCTTCCAGGTAAGCCCTCCAAACAGCAGCGTGGTGAAGGCGCGCTGCTGCTTGGTGAACGGACGCTCCACCGGCCGCTTGAAGTGGTGAGCGTCCTGCTTGGGCACGCCGGCTTCACGCTCCAGTCGCGCGCGCTCTTCCGCCAGCCGTTGCTGAATTACGTCCTCAATGGAACCGATCTGCACCAGGTTGGCAGACGGAGACACTTGTGGTTCGACAGTCTGAGTGCTCATAAGTCATCCCAAATTCCCAGATTGAGGTCATGTTGCCCCGATAACCGATTGAAAAGGAACCACTATCCATCGAATGGCGTTTTTCGAATCGGAATGGGTGAATTGAAGGGGCGAGCGGGGGCCTCGCTGACACCTCTTGCAGGTATTTGTAACTCACTGGATTACAGCCATTTGTGACGGACAGGACATGCGGGGCGGTCGATCCGCAGGCGCCGCCCGGAGGCCGGCCCGCAGCGCCGTCTCTCCCCTCGTGGTGAACTCTACTGACGGATGGGGCTCGTATAGACGGACGTCTCCCGCAACTTACACGCCGGACATGCCTAGCGGCCGGTCAATCCGACATCCACTCGTAGACCCAGCGAGAGAGCCGGTTCAAGCGGCCGTGAATCGCTTGCGACACGCCGGCCACTCCCATCACCGCGCCCGTCGCGGCGACCGTTCCATACGCAATGATGAGGAACGCCGTTTGCGCCAGGTCGGGCGGATCTTTGGAGCCGAAAGAGAGGGAAAAGAGCCAAGCCGTTAAAGTCAGCCCCGCCGCCGCGGCCGCCATCAATATCCAGCCCCTCACCCGGACTCCGGCCGCGGAGAACATCCGGCGCCCGCAGCGCGTGCAATATCGGGCGCCGCCGGGGTCTTCGCATCCGCATTGGGGGCAAGTGGGAGTATCCATGCGGGTCGTCTCTCTTCTGTCGGTGCTGTGACTTCCCCGATTACCCATGTGGATTCGCCGGACCGCACAGCCACGTGAGGACCCAGTGGACGAACCGGTTTCGCCGCCCGTGCTTGGCCTGCCACCAACCGGCGATCATGTACGCTACGCACATTCCGGCGAGCCACACGTTCAGCATAATGAGGAACGCCGCGCCGGCCACGCTATACGTTTTGTTGCTCTTCCCGAAGAAGAGAAAAAGGAGCCCACCCGTGACAGCCAGACCGAGCACCGAGACGCCCATCATGAACCGGCCGGAACTGCGAACCCAGGCCGGTGAGAGCATCCGGCGACCGCAGTGCGTACAAAAGGCCGCACCGTCGAAGTCCTCGAATCCGCATCGGCAGCAAGTGCTGGGCGTGTCCATGTGCGCGTCTCCCATCCTCGATACAGTCGCCGCGTCGGACACCGGCGGCCAAGTCATAAGTAGAAGTGTCCCCGGCGGACCCACCGTGACACGAAATGTGCCGTGAACCTACTCAACCGTAACTTTGATCGAGATCCGCGGCCCGATCGGCTTGACTCGCACTATGATGACGCCGGAAGCCACCTGCGGACCGGCGTGCACCGAGAGCACGGCTTGGCCGCCGGTCGGGTAGTATGCGGCGTCCAGCTTGGCCGCCACGCCCGGAATCTGCTGCACGATTTCCAGGCCCACGACCCCCGGAGTGCCATTGGAAATAACCACCTTGTCGCTGGCTCCGGGCTTGAGAGTGAGTTCAGTCTTATCGGCTTTGACCAGATTGAAGAACTGACCGACAGTGGAGGGAATCGGCGGCGGCTGCGGCGTGCCGGGGGCCGGTGGCGCGGCGGGTTCGCCGGTTCGCGGAGCCAGTGTCATCTTCCCGAACGGTGTCATCAGCATCGCATCTTTATCCACGTACCACATCCACTGCCCGTTCTCGATCTTCCAATTGAACGGCGTCAGCAGCTTGACGGTCTTACCCTGAAAGCCGGGAGCGGGCAGATAGTGCTCGCAAATCACCATCGCCGTGGCTTTGGTGAAATCCGCGTTATAAGTGATCGATTGGATCTCATAACTCACATAGCGAGGCTTACCGGAGTTATAGAAATAGTCCTTGGTGTCGTCCGCCACCATCTGCTCGGCCTGGCGGAACTTGCCCTGCTTGTGCAGCTCGCAGAATTCGGTGACGCGCGCGCGCAGGGCTTTATCGACATCCGGCGGCGGCTCGGGACCCTTCTGCGCGGCCGTCTGCGCCCAGAGCGCGGCGGTGGCAATGATGAGAAAAGAGATTCGCAGCATCTTTACTTATTGTAAAACGGCACAGGCAGGGCATGCTTTAGAGCTTGCTGAAAAGCGCAAAAAGCATCATGGCCACGCATCAACACAGATGAACACAGATTGAAAAGAACTGGTTGATCCGTGTTCATCCGTGGCCCAAGAATGTTTTTTCGGACTTTTTCAGCAGCCTCTTTAGCTCGCCGAGAATAGAAGAAACTACCCCAGCAGCGCCTTGACGATGATCCAGGATTTCTCCATCGCCGACAGCCGGACGCGTTTGCGGAAAACATCGTAGTTGCCGGCTTCAATGCGGTCGAGCAGGCGGGAATAAATCGTGATCAACGCCCACAGCGACGGCCGGCTGCGCGGGTGGATCAGATTGAGCAGCGGCTGCGATTCCCGGTAGTAGGCGTGAGCGCGGTCCGTCTCGAATTGCATCAGGCGCAGGAATCCGGGAGTGCGATTGCCGTTGGCCAGGTCGGCCTCGGAAACGCCGAAGCGAGCCAGATCTTCCTGCGGCAGGTAGACGCGGCCGCGAGACGAATCTTCGCGGATGTCGCGCAGAATATTGGTGAGCTGAAAAGCGATTCCGCACTTTTCCGCCAGCGGCGGCGCGCTGGGCGTGTCGAAACCGAAAATGTAAATCACCGTGAGGCCAACCACCGAAGCCACCTGGTAACAGTAGCGGTAGAGCTCGTCGAAGGTTTGGAAGCGGCGCGGTTCCAGGTCGGAGACCACGCCATCGATTATCTCGCGCAAATACTCGTGCGGGATGCCGAAGCGCCGCACGGTGTGATGAAACGCGGGCCACAGCGGATGGCCGCTGAAGCGCCCGTCCAGCGCCTCTTCCATGGCGGCGCGCCATTGCTCCAGCGCGGCGCGGCTGGCGCCCGGCTCGTCGCTCAAATCGTCGCAGGTGCGCATGAAGGCGTAGATGGCGCACATGGCTTTGCGCTGCTGCACGGAAAGCAGAAGGAACGAATAATAGAAATTCTTGGCGCGGCTGCGCGCCACGTGGCGGCAATAGTCGTAGGATTCTTCAATCGCGTTCATCGCACAGCCCGCGGCGAGGCCAGCCGCGCCAGCGAACCCAGCAGCAGGCGCACGCGCTCGAATTTCGAAATGACCGGCCTCGCCCGCAGCACGTCGTAATCCTGCCGCTCGATTTTGTCGAGCACCAGCAGGCCGCCGCGGCTGAACAGATCGAGATCGAGCGCCAGCCGGCGGTCCACCATGGCCGTCAGCGGAAGGCCCTCGAAGAACAATTCGCGAGCCTTGGCCACGATCTCGCGCATGGCATCGCGGAAGGCGGGCGTGAAACGCCCCGCGGCCAGATCCTCGATCCGGCATTCATGGCGCTCCAGGACATCGAAAGGGATGTAGACGCGGTTCTTGAGCAGGTCGACGCTCACGTCCTGCCAGAAATTGGCGAGTTGCAGCGCGGTGCAGGTCGAGTCGGCCAGGCGCTGACGTTGCGGATCGGAGTAGCCGCACAGGTAAAGCACCAGCCGGCCGACCGGATTCGCCGAGCACCGGCAATACGCGAACAGCTCCTCCCAGCCCGCATAGCGCGTCACGTTCTGGTCCTGCACGAACGCCAGGATCAAGTCGGCGAACGGCCGCCGTGGAATCCGGTGGCGGCGGACGGTCTCCTCGAGCGCCACGAAGACCGGGTGCGTGGCGCGGCCCTCAAACATCCCATCCAGCTCGCCCGACCACCACTCGAGCAGCCGCAAGCTCTCCGCGCGATCGCCGATTTCGTCTCCCAGGTCGTCGGCCCAACGGCAATAGGCGTAGACATTGTAGAAATCCTGGCGGAGACGCCGCGGCAGTAGAAAACTCACCACCTGGAAGTTTTCGTAATGGTGCGTGGCCAGCCAACGGGTGTAGGCGCGCGCCTCGAGCTGCGACCAAGCCCGGCCGAGCGCTTCGGGAGCGTGTACGAACTGGGCCGGCGGCAGAAACACGGGAGTTTCCGCGCGCGGCATTTTAGGGCAGAATTGCCGTCTTCAGGTGGCCGTTGTGGCTCATCAGGTGGCGCATTACCTCGAGCAGATTGGCCAGCGGTTCCTCGCGGTTGACGAAGAACGAAGCCCGGATGTGGCCCGCCGAAACCAGGTCCAGCGCCTTGCGGACGTGGGCCGGCGTGTGATGGAAGCTGGCCTTGCAGGTGATCTCGGAATAATGCAGCAAGGCGGTATCGAGATTAACCGTCGTGTCGTTGGGACAGCCGCCAAAGAAATTCACCATGCCGCCGCGGCGCACCATGTTGACAGCCCACTGCCAGGTCTGCGGCTTGCCCACCGCTTCGATGGCGATATCCACGCCGCGTCCGCCGGTCAGTCCGCGAATGGTCTTCACCGGATCGGTGCCATCCTCGCCCACGATCAGCTCGTCGGCGCCCAGCGCGGCCGCGCGGTCCAGTTGCGTTTTGCGCCGGCCCACCGCGATCACGCGGCAGCCGTGCAACTTCGCCAGCTTGACGAACATCAATCCGATGGGACCGAGGCCGATCACGGCCACCTGGTCCCCGTGACGCGGAGCGGTCTCTTCCCAGCCGCGAACCACACAGGCCAGCGGCTCAATCAACGCTGCATCCTGGTAGCCGACGTGCTGCGGCACCAGATAGGTGTTGCCCTCCACGATGCGCGCCGGAATGCGGATGTACTCGGCGTAAGCCCCGTTATTGAATAACAAATCCTCGCACAGGTTTTCCAGGCCCCGCTGGCAATAAAAGCAGCGTGTGCATGGCGCCGAATTGGCCGCCACTACACGTTGGCCGATCTTGAATTTCGTCACATCCTCGCCAGTCGCGACGACGTCGCCGGCTAGTTCATGCCCAAACACCGCAGGGGGAACGATCATTCGAGCGTGATATCCCCGGCGGAACACCTTCACGTCGGTACCGCAAGTCAGGGCCACTCTTACTCGAACGAGGATGTCTCTGCTTTGAATGCTGGGAACGGCCACCGGCTCCACTTGCAAGTGCTCCTTGCCGTAAAGCACAGCAGCCATCATGTGGTTATTCACTTATGACCACCTCTGTGGCTGAACGATTATTTTCAACGATTTAGATCCCGGATGCAATGCCAAATCGAATCCTGAACAAATTTTAACCAACGGTAAACGGTGGGAAATCAACTCCTCCACCGGCAGTTCGCCGCCAAAGACGAGTTGGGCGGACTCCTTCTGCAAATCCACCGACGCACTATAACAACCGAAAATGGTCCGCTCTCCTACACAGATGTCCGCGCCCGAGGCTTCGATGCGTTCGGCCGAAGAAGTTTGCGCAAAAAGAAGAATACGGGCGCCCGGCCGGGAACAGGCAATCGCCTGCTCGACGATTCCCGGCGTGGAAACCGCCACCACCACAAAATCCGCGCCGCGGCCACCGGTAAGATGTTTGACTTCGGAGGCCACGTCCACGTTTCGCGGATTCCACGTGATCTCCGCGCCGCAGCGGGCAGCCAGAGCGAGGCGTTCGGCAATCGTATCCGTGGCGGCAACCCGCGCGCCGGTGCGCCGCACCAGCATGGTGAACATGAGGCCGATGGGGCCCTGGCCCAGTACCACCACGAACTCATCCGGCCGCGGATCGGCCTCGACCACCGCTTTGAGGCAGGTATTCAACGGCTCGACCAGCGTGGCGCGCTCGAAGGAAATGCCGTCCGGTATCTTCTCTACCCCTCGTTCCACGATCCAATCCATCACGCGGACGTATTGCGCGAAGCCGCCGCCAGCGGGCTCGAACCCGGCCGTGATTCCCACCTTCTTGTAGACGGAGCACTGGGCATAAAATTTGCGCCGGCAGTAAAAACAATTCATGCAGGGGATGTGGTGGAAGGCCACCACGCGGTCGCCCGGGCGAAATTGCTGTACGGCCGATCCCACGGCGGCCACCACGCCGGCGGTTTCGTGGCCGAAAATGCGCGGCGGCTCGAGCAGGTTGTGCTCGATCTTCTTCAGGTCCGTATGGCAGATGCCGCAAGCTTCCACCCGGATGAGGATCTCGCCAGCCCCGATTTCGGGTGTGGGAACTTCCTCAATCTCCACCATGCTTTGTCCGCGATATACGGCGGCGTGCATGGTTGCGGGTATGGCGTTCGTCTCAGAACCGGCAATCTGCAAAAAAATCCCCCAACGCTCGCGCAGCCCGGGCGGAGCGATTCCTCAACCGAATCAACTCCGGCGGCCGGACCAGCGGACGACAAAAACAAGAACCTAAGATCTTCATTGTATCGAAATGTCCGTCGGAGCGCATTGCCGCATTCAGGTCGTTCGCCATATCTTCGCCCGCTAGGTCGGTGACGGCCTTGATGCCAAAAAACGGCAGTCCCAGCACGGCCGCACGCTCCGCCACGGCGGCAGCCTCCATATCCACGGCAATCGAACCGGTTAGCCGCAGACTGCGCTTCTCGGCGGCGGATTGCGCGACGTGATCGATGGTCAACACCACTCCCAGGTGATGTGGCAATGAAGCAGCCGGCGCCCGTGTCCGAAAACGGCCGTTCGGACCGATCATTTCGGTGGCGACGACCACCGAGGCCACGTCCAGCCGGTCATCCAGGGCGCCGCAAAAGCCGATGCTGACGATTGCCTCGGGCAGAAATGCCGCCGCCGCGCAGTCCACCGCCGCCGCGGCCCTGGCCTGGCCCGCGCCGTTCGCCACCAGCAGCAGTTCGTACTCTCCCAGCATCGCCCCGCGAGCCCAATCGACACCAATTCTCGAGGGTTGACAGACGAAAGCGTCTGCTCCACTTTGCTCACTTTGCCGCGGAGGGCCTTGCAATGTGGGGCAGGCGCTTCCGCCTGCCAACCACCTCCGCCGGGCATGATCCCACACGCCGCGAAATTCCCTCGCCTCCGCCGCCACCACCAGCAGCTTCACACTTGCCCTTGCCGCCGGGTGAACCACTCCACCGCGCGGGCCAACGCCTGCGCGGCCGGTCTCGGCTGGTAACCTAGCTCTCGCGTGGCCTTGGCGTGGCTAACCCAAACTTTGCTTCTGGCCAGGCGGACCGATTCGAGGGAGATATGCGGCGGGGATCCGGTGAGGCTCGCCCACGCGGTGCTCGATGCGCCAGCGCACCACGCCAGAAAATACGGAAGACGCAGGCGCGGCGGAGTCCGATGGCTGATGGCCGCCAACTGGCTCAGGATTTCGGCCAGCGTCAGGTTCTGGGAACCGAGAATGTATCGCTCGCCGGACCGGCCGCGCTCCAAGGCCAGCCAGTGGCCCTCGCCGGCGTCGCGCGCATCCACCACGTTGAGACCCGTATCGATGTAGGCCGGCAAAGCGCCGTTCAGAAAGCCGAGGACGATCTGGCCGGTAGGCGTAGGTTTGAAATCGTGATCGCCCATCGGCGCGGTCGGGTTGACAATCACGATATCCTGGCCGCCGCAGGCAAACTCCAGCGCTACCCGTTCGGCGAGGAATTTGGAGCGCTTGTAATCGCCCAGCATGTCCTTGAGCGATACCGGCGTGGCTTCGTCTCCCAGGCCTTCGCGCGGAATGCCGATGGCGCCGACGGTGCTGGTGTAGATCACACGCTCCACGCCAGCCGTGCGCGCCGCCACCAGCAGGTTGCGCGTGCCTTCGACATTCGAGTCGTACAGTTCGCGCGGGTTCCGCGCCCATAACCGGTAGTCGGCCGCCACGTGAAAGACGACGCCGCAGCCGCCGGCCGCGCGCGCGAGCGACGCCGGATCGCGCAGATCGCCGGTGACGGTTTCGACCGGCAGCTCTTCGACCCGGCTGCCCGGCCGCACCAGGGCGCGAACCGCGCAGCCCCGCTCGAGCGCCACGCGCGCCACGTGCCAGCCCAGGAATCCGGAAGCGCCAGTGACCAATACGGGCTTCATATGCCTGCGGGGCGCGGCTTGCCCGTGCACCATCCGGGGCTGTCCAGCCTGCTCAGTCGAGACTCTCCCCGACATTCTGTTAACCGCCCGTGGCGCGGCTTGCCCGTGCCCCATCCGGGGCTGCCAAGCTTGCTGTGTCGAGAGTCATCTCGACATTTCTGGAAGACGCCGCCAGGGCTGGCGACGCTCCAGGCAAGATTGTCCTCTATCGCAGCATCCATGCCAGCATCTTGAGATTGTCGGCTACCCCGGTGTTGATGCCGTAGGCGACTGAGGGCTCGAAGCCGCAGTGCATCATGCAGTGCTCGCAACGCGGGTCGTTGCCGGGGCCGTAGCTTTCCCATGGCGTGCGCGTCATCAGATCCTCGAACGTCTTGTACTGCCCGTCGGTGATCAGGTAGCACGGACCTTTCCAGCCCTTGATGTTGTAAGTCGGATTGCCCCAGGCGGTGCAGGGCAGTTCGCGGCGGCCTTGCAGGAACTCCATGTAGAGCGGGGTCTGGCGGACCGGATACTTCGCGGCGATACGGTCGAAATCGCGGAATTTCTCGCGAATGTCGTCGCGCGTCAGGAAAATCTCGCGGTCGTCGACAGCCGAATAGCCATACGCGGGCGCGATCTGGTGCCCGTCTACGTCGAATTGGCGCAGGTGCTCGAAGAGCTCCTCGATCTCCCGCATGTCGGTCTCTTTGTAGACCGTGGTGTTGGTGCAGACCTGGAAGCCGGCTTTCTTGGCGATCTGAATTCCCTCGATGGCCAAATCGAAAACGCCTTCGCGCTCCACCGCCAGGTCGTGGTTCTTCCGCATCCCATCCAGATGGACGTTGAAAAAGAAGCGCTTGTCCGGCGTGAATTCGCGGATCCGCTTCTTGATGAACATGCCATTGGTGCAGAGGTAAATATGGCGGTTGCGCTCGAGGATGCCGCGGGTGAGTTCGCCGATTTGCGGATACATCATCGGTTCGCCGCCGCATATGGAAACCACCGGCGCGCCGCACTCATCCACCGCCGCCAGGCACTCCTCCAGCGGCACCCGCTCGGTGATGGTGGATTCGTACTCGCGTATGCGCCCGCATCCGGTGCAGGTGAGGTTGCAGGCGTGCAGCGGCTCCAGCATCAGCACGATCGGGAAGCGCTTGCCGATCATCGGATGCGGCTGGTGTTTCTCGCCGGCTTTGGGCGGCAGAATGCGGAACGGGTTGGCCGAGCCTGCCTCGCGGACGGCGTTTTTCTGCCACTCCGGACGAGGCTTCCTTTTGTTCCTGAAGATATATCCGGCCAGACCGGCGGTCATCGAGAGTGAAAATTTCATAATCTGTCTTTCGAGTTGGCTCGGGCAGCGGCGAACGCCGACAGTGCCAGTAGCGGAAAGTAGTCCTTGTATAGGTGGTAATTCAAGTAGAACACTTTGGGGAAGCCCGTGCCGGTGGCCAGTTTCTCTTCCCAGCTTCCATCGGCGCGCTGGGTTTCGAGAAGATATTCGATGCCGTGGCGGACGCTGAGGCTGGAATCGTCGCCGCCGGCAATCAGCCCGAGGATGGCCCAGGCGGTTTGCGACGGCGTGCTGCGAGCGGCGGTGAAGGTGCGGTGGTCGTAGCTGGCGCAGCTTTCACCCCAGCCGCCATCGGCATTCTGAATCGAGCGCAGCCATTCGCCGGCGCGCAGGACGTGGGCTTCGCGGTCGCTTTCCCCACACGCGGCCAGCCCGCGCAGCGCGAAGCAGGTGCCATAAATGTACGCCACACCCCAGCGTCCGTACCAGCTACCATCGGCTTCCTGGTGGCGCACCAGCCATTCCACGCCACGGCGCACGGCGGCATGATCGCGGCCCAGGCCGTGCGCAGCCAGCGCTTCCAGCACCCGCCCGGTGATATCGGCGCAGGTGGGGTCGAGCATGGCGTTGTGGTCCGCCACCGGAAGCTGGCTCAGGAATTCCCAGTTGTTGTCGGCGTCAAAAGCGGCCCAGCCGCCATCCCGCGATTGCATGGCGAGCAGCCAGGCGAGCGCTCGCCGCTCGGTTTCCCGTTGCGCGGCCGCGTCCGAGCCGTGCGCCTGGCTGAGAGCCAGCATCACCATGGCGGTGTCGTCGATATCCGGGTAAAACTCGTTCGCGTATTCGAAGGCCCAGCCGGAGGGTTCGGTGCCAGGGCGTTTCAGGCTCCAGTCGCCCCGGCGGCGCACCTCGCGCTCCAGCAGCCAATCCGCGGCGAGCGACGCCGCGCGATTCCCCGGATCGCTCTGCGCCACCGCATAGGCGCCGATGGCAGTGTCCCAGACCGGCGAAAAGCACGGCTGGAAGAAGAAGCGCTCGCCATCGTCCACCATCAAACTGTTGAACTGCCGCAAAGCTTCCACGCGCAGCGGATGGTCCGCGGCATATCCCAGCGCATCGAGTGCCATCACCGAATACATCATCGCCGGGTAAATGGCGCCCAAGCCATCGGAGTCGCCGCCGGATTGCCCATCCGAGCGACGAAGGCGCTCGATCATCCATTCCGCGGCACGCTTGACGGCTTGGCGGCGAATCGCCGCCGGCCCGCTCCGTTCCCACCACTTCAGGAAACCGTCGGCCACCAGGAACGTGTTGTGCCAGGAGAACAGCGATGGGTCGCGATGTAAGGCCGGGCTGACGCCCGGCAGCCAGAGCTCGTCAAGCTGAAAGCCGGCGGGCACGGTCCGGCGCGGGTTCGCGGCGTGCACGATCGAAAGCGAGACCACGATGGCGCGCGTCCACGCCGACATCTGGTAGAGCAGTTGAAACGGCAGCAGCACGAGCTCGGGAGGAATGCTGGGGCAGTAGCGCCGCGGATAGAGATTGAATAGGCCAAGGTTGATCTTGACGTAGCTGTTGGCCGCCTGAATGCCGCCCAGGTCCAGGATGCGGCTGCGCAGGCGCGCCATGCGCGGATCGTCGGCATCTACGCCGGCCAGTTTCAGCGCGACATACGCCTTCACCGACGCGCTGACTTCGCTCGGCCCCTCGGCGTAAATGTTGAAGCCGCCATCCTCGAGCTGGCGGTCGAGGATGGATCGGACGGCTTTGTCGATCAGCGGGCGCGTGGGCGGATCCCAGCGGCCTTGCGACGGAGGATAGAGCCAGAGCTGGAACAGAACGTAATCGGATTCGAGGGTGGTATCGGCGGTCAGCTCGGCGCACCAGTGGCCGTCGCGCGCCTGCAAATCGACCAGCATGGCGCACGCGCGGCCGCGGGCGAGCTCGACGCCCGTCTCGATCGACCTGGCCGTTTCCACCTGTGTATTCATCGAAGACTGACCATCAGCTCCGAGGGCAACGAGAATCGCACGTCCTCATCCACCATCTCGATTTCTTCCACCTGTTGGAATCCGTCGTCGCGCAGAAAGGCGATCAGTTCCTCCACCAGGTGCTCGGGCGCGGAGGCGCCGGCGGTGACGCCAACGTTGGTGACCCCCGTCAGCCACGCGCGATCCACGTCGCCGCGATCGTTCACCAGGTACGAGCGCACGCCGAAATTCGTTCCCACTTCCACCAGCCGCTTGGAATTGGAGCTATTCTCGGAACCAACCACCAGCAGCAGATCCACCGCTTCGGCAATCGCCTTCACCGCCATCTGCCGGTTCTCGGTGGCGTAGCAGATATCCTGCGCGGGCGGGCCCTGGAGCAGCGGGAAACGCTGTTTGAGCCGCTCGATGATGTCGCGCGTTTCATCCAGGCTGAGCGTGGTCTGGGTCAGATAGCGGACGCGGCCCGGGTCGGGCAGTTCGAGGCGGTCGACATCGTCGACGGTCTCCACCAGGTAGCTCGCATGGGGAACTTCGCCTAGCGTGCCGATCACCTCGTCGTGATCCTTGTGACCGATGAGAACGATGCTGTAACCATCGCGCGCGAACCGGGCCGCTTCCAGGTGAACCTTGGTAACCAGCGGGCAGGTGGCGTCGATCACATCCAGGCCCCGCCCCTTGGCCTCCTTGCGTACCGTTGGCGCGACGCCGTGCGCGCTGAAAATCGCCCGCCCGCCGGCCGGAACTTCATCCAGTTCCTCGACGAAGATGGCTCCCGCCTGCCGCAGTTCGTCGACCACGTGCTTGTTGTGGACGATCTCCTTGCGGACGTAGACCGGTGGGCCATATAGGTCGAGGGCAATTTTGACCACATCGATGGCCCTGACAACACCGGCGCAGAAGCCGCGAGGCTTGAGCAGAAAGATCTTCTTCTCCGCGCTAAGATTAGGTGCGAAAGGCTTTAACGGCATAAGGACGCGTGTATACAATTATAACAAGCGAGTATCGTTTATCGCAGAAATACTTGAGCCTCAAGCACTTGTGTACTCGCGATCACATCGCCAACCCCCTCCGGGCGGATTCCGCCATGTGGAACTTTACAGAAGAGATGTTCGCGGATGACTTGCGGTTGCGGCTAACCGCCAGCGACTCTGGCATTCGAACCATCGAATTCGAGCCTTTCGCCGAGTCCGGCGCGGCGCCAACCGCCCGCAACCCGCTGCTGATCGAGGCGGTATGCCAAATGCGGGCCTATTTCGCCGGCCAGTTGCGACGTTTCGAGCTGCCGCTGGACCTGGCGGGTACCGAATTTCAGAAACGCGTGTGGCTGGAGCTGACCCGCATCCCCTATGGCGAAACCCGCACCTACCAGGAAATGGCCAGCGCCATCGGAGCGCCGAAGGCGGTGCGCGCGGTGGGCGCGGCCAATGGCGCCAACCCGGTCGTCATCGTGGTGCCGTGCCATCGCGTGATCGGCGCCAACGGCAAGCTCACTGGCTACGGCGGCGGATTGCCGCTGAAACGCCGCCTGCTAACCCTGGAGCGCGGCGGCCTGTTCGAATGAGCCTGCCACCTATCGTGGCGCGGCCTGTCAAGGCTGCAGAGCCGAGACTCATCTCGGCTTTCTTTGGTTTTTTCCGCGACGGGGAACTTCACTTGACGAAGAAAAAAAGAAAAGCCGAGATGACTCTCGGCTCTGCAGGCCGACGGCCCTGGATGGTGCACGGGCAAGCCGCGCCACGGGGACTCACACCACTTCCAGAATCAGGCACTTCAGATAGTGCGTTTCCGGCACTGTCAGCAAGATCGGATGATCCTGACTCTGCGTCCGCCGCTCCAGCACGCGCAAGGTGCGGCCCGCGTCGAGCGAAGCCGCGGCCACCACCTCCAGCAGCATGGCTTCGCTGACATGCTGCGAGCAGGAGCAAGTCACCAGTATCCCGCCCGGCTCCAGCAGCCGCAGCGCGCGCAGGTTGATTTCTTTGTATCCCGTGGCCGCCCCGTCCAGGCTGCGGCGCGACTTGGCGAACGCCGGCGGATCGAGCACCACCAGCGAAAACTGGCGCCGCGCCGAAACGTAACCGGCTAACAGATCGAACACATCCGCCTGGCGAAACTCGATGTTGGCGATCCCATTGGCTTCGGCGTTGGCGCGCGCCGTCTTGAGCGCGGCCTCCGAGCTGTCCACAGCTTCCACGCTTTCGCAATGCGCCGCCAGGTGCAGCGCGAAGCCGCCCGTCGACGTGAAACAATCGAGCGCTTTGCCCTTCGCGTAACGAGCTACCGCGCGGTAATTCTCGCGCTGGTCGAGATAGATGCCAGTCTTCTGTCCGTGCATCAAATCGGCGCTCAGCTTGAGGCCGTTCATTTCCACCGCTACTGTCTCGGGAATCGTGCCCGCCAGCACCGCCGTTTCGAGCGGCAGCGATTCCTTCGCACGCACCGCAACATCGTTGCGTGCGACGATGCCCAGCGGCGTGAAGATTTCCTCCAGGCAGGAGACAATGAGAGGCTTGGCCGCGTCCATCCCCTGGTCGAGCGTCTGCACCACCAGGTAATCGCCGTAGCGGTCCACCACCAGCGCGGGCAGCAGATCGCCTTCACCATGCACCACGCGATAGGCACTACTGTGATGAACCACCTGGCGGCGGTGCCCTTCGGCCGCCCGCAACCGGCGCAGGTAGAAATCGCGGCCAATCTCCTCGGCCACGGCCGACAACATGCGCAGCGAGATTTGCGAAGTCGAGCTGTAGTGCGCCATGCCGAGCATCCGCCTGTGCGCATCGGCAACCCGGACGGCCTCGCCCGCCTGCGCGCCATCGCGGTCGGTTATGTCACTCGAGAAAATCCACGGGTGCCCGGAAGCGACTCGCCCGGCCGCCTTCCGGTTGACGCGGACTTCGTTCATCGCATTTCCTGCAAGCGGCGGATGCGGTCTGCCGTCGCAGGGTGCGTCGACCACAGGCTTTGAAACCACGAGCCGGTGCGCGGCTTGATGATAAACAGGTGCGCCGTGGAAGGCGTGGCATCCATCGGCAGCCGCTTGCTGGCGATGTCGAGCTTCTGCAACCCGGAGATCAGCTCGTAGGGCGTGCCCGTGTATTTAGCCGATGCCGCGTCCGCGTCATACTCGCGCGAGCGCGAGATCGCCATCTGAATCAGGAACGCGGCGATGGGCGCGAGAATCAGCATCAGCAGCGCGCCAATGCCGCCGCCCTCGTTGTCGCGGTCATCGCGGCTGCCGCCGAAAAAGAAGCCCATCCGCGACGCGAACATGATGGCGCCGGCCAGCGTGGCCGCTACCGAGCTGATCAGGATGTCGCGGTGCAGCACATGCCCGAGCTCATGCGCCACCACGCCTTCCAGTTCCTGATCCGTCATCAAATCCAAAATGCCCGCGGTGAAAGCGACCGAAGCGTGCGACGGATTGCGGCCGGTGGCGAAAGCGTTCGGCGATTGCTCGGCGATCAGGTACAGCTTTGGCATCGGCAGCCCCATGCGGCGGGTCAGATTCTCGACGATCGGCGCCACCCGGCGGTACACATCCGGGTTCTGCTCCGGTGTCACTTGTTGCGCGTGGTAAGTCGCCAGCGCGATCTTATCGGAAAAGAAGTAACTCGAGAAGTTCATCGCCACGGCGAACGCCAGGCCCAGATACAACCCGTTCCGGCCCAGGAATAAGTCGCCTCCGTAGATGAGAACGCCAGTTAGCAGGCCGAGTAACAGGACGGTCTTTATGCTATTAGTCATAGAATCTCCCGTGGGGCGGACGCCCCCGTCCGCGGCCGGCCCCCTGGCCGGCCTCTCGCGATGACTAGGAAACTGACTCTTCGGGCGAAGAGCGGGACGGGGGCGTCCCGCGCAGACCAGGGGGTCTGCCCCACGACTTCACTCACGGCTGGGCCTCCGCTACCGCCTCCGCAGGAGCCGCCTTCGCGAACGACAAGCCCGCCGCCTCAGGCAGCGCGTCCGCCACCACCGTGTCGCCGGGAGCGTATGTGCCGTTAAGCAACTCGATCGCCAGCGGGTCCTGCACCAACCGCTGAATGGCGCGGCGCATCGGCCGGGCGCCGAATTGCGGATCGAAGCCTTCGCCGATGATGCGGTCCTTGGCCGCCGGCGTCACTTCGAGCTTCATCTTGCGCGCCTCGAAAAGCCGCGCCACGGTGTTCAACTGTATGTCCACGATCTTACTCAGATGCTCGCGGCTCAAGGTATTGAACACGATGATATCGTCGATGCGATTCAGAAACTCCGGGCGGAACTGGTGCTTCAGAGCTTCCAGCAGCCGCTTGCGCGTCTCGTCGTTGGCGGCGTCCTTCGCATGCACCGAAAAGCCGATGGTGTTCTTCTCCACCATCCCCGTGCCCAGGTTCGAGGTCATCACGATCACCGTATTGCGGAAGCTGACCGTGCGCCCCTGCCCGTCGGTGAGCCGGCCGTCATCGAGGATTTGCAGCAGCGTGTTGAAGACGTCGGCGTGCGCCTTTTCGATCTCATCGAACAGGATCACCGAATACGGCCGCCGCCGCACCTGCTCGGTCAACTGGCCGCCTTCTTCATAGCCCACATATCCGGGCGGCGAGCCCAGCATGCGCGACACCGAGTGCCGCTCCTGGTATTCGCTCATATCGACGCGGATCATGGCCTTGTCGTCGTCGAACAGGTAACCGGCGAGCGCGCGCACCAGCTCGGTCTTGCCCACCCCGGTGGGGCCGAGGAAAATGAAACTGCCGATGGGCCGGTTGGGGTCGCTGAGGCCGGCGCGGTTGCGCAGGATGGCGTTCGAGACCAGGCGCACGGCTTCGTCCTGTCCCACCACGCGGTCCTTGAGGCGCTCCGGCATATGCACGAGTTTCTCCACTTCGCCTTCCATCATCCTGGCTACCGGGATGCCGGTCCACTTAGCCACGATGCGGGCGATATCGTCTTCACCGATCTCTTCCTTGAGCAGCGCATTTTCCTTGACCGATTCCAGCTCCTGCTCGGCGGCCTGTATGTCTTTTTCGATTTGCCCCAGGCGGCCGTAGCGCAGTTGCGCGGCCTTTTCCCAATCGCCGGCGGCGGAAGCCTTCTCTTCCTGCTGCCGCAGCGAGTCCTTTTCCTCCTTGAGCTGGCGCACGCGGCTGATGGCGGACTTCTCGCGGTTCCAGCGTTCCTTGAGAACGGCGGCCTGCCCGCGCACCACTTCGAGCTCGTTTTCCACCGCCCGCAAGCGGTCGTGCGAGGCGTGGTCGTCTTCCTTTCCGAGCGCCTGCCGTTCGATTTCCAGGTGCGAGATGCGCCGGTCCAGATCGTCGATTTCAATCGGCATGGAGCCGATCTGGAGGCGCAGCGCGGCGCCGGCTTCATCGATCAGATCGATGGCTTTGTCGGGCAGGAAGCGGTCGGCGATGTAGCGATGCGAGAGCACGGCGGCCGCGATGATGGCGGAATCCTTGATGCGCACGCCGTGATGGATTTCGAACTTCTCCTTAAGGCCGCGCACGATGGCCACCGTATCGTCCACCGTCGGTTCGCTCACCAGCACGGTCTGGAATCGCCGCGCCAGGGCGGCGTCCTTTTCAACGTGCTTCTTGTATTCGTTCAGCGTGGTGGCGCCGATGCAGCGCAACTCGCCTCGCGCCAGCGCCGGCTTCAGCAGGTTGGCGGCGTCGATGGCGCCTTCGGCCGAACCGGCGCCCACCAGCGTGTGCAGCTCGTCGATGAAGCAGATGATCTCGCCGTTGGAATCGATGATCTCCTTCACCACCGCCTTGAGGCGGTCTTCGAATTCGCCGCGGAATTTGGTGCCGGCGATCATCGAACCCAGGTCGATGGCGGCCAGCCGCTTGCCCTTCAACTGGTCGGGAACGTCGCCGCGCACGATGCGCTGCGCCAGGCCTTCCACGATAGCGGTCTTGCCCACGCCGGGCTCGCCGATCAGCACCGGGTTGTTCTTGGTGCGCCGGCTCAACACCTGCATCACGCGCCGAATTTCCTCTTCGCGCCCGATCACCGGGTCGAGCTTGCCCTTGCGCGCCGAATCGGTGAGGTCATGGGCGTAGCGTTCCAGCGCCTGGTATTTCGATTCGGGATTCTGATCGGTGACGCGCTGCGTGCCGCGCACCGATACCAGCGCGCGCAGCAGTGCGTCGTGGGTGGCGCCGGAGCGGTCGAGAAGTTGGCCCGCCGGATCGCTGCGCTGCTCGGTGAGCGAGAGCAGCAGGTGCTCGGTGGAAACGAATTCGTCCTTGAAATGGCCCGCTTCGTCGAAAGCGCGCTCCAGCACCTGGTTGAGCGGCTGCGAAATATAGACGCCGGGCTGGCCGCCCGAAGTCTTGGGCAGATTGCCGAGCAAGCGGCGCGCCTCGGCCACAATAGCGGCCGGCTGCACGCCGCATTTTTCCAGCAACGGTTTTACGATGCCTTCCTTTTCGTCCGCGAGTGAAATCAGCAGATGCAGCGGAAACATCACCTGGCTTTCGCCCGATTCGGCCAGCGCCTGGGACTGCTGCAAAGCCTCCTGCGCTTTCTGCGTCAGTTTGTCTATCCGAAACATAATCTTGTCCCCTAGCTACGTCCCCGAATGCAAAACGGGCAGGCGGTCGCCACCTGGCTCTGCCTGCCCTCAACTTACCAGTTTTTGGACAGGCCAGGTTTCAGCCTGTCATTCACCGGCGGCAAGACCGCCGGCCTTACAAAACGAAGAAGCGCGGTAACGCCGGCGGTCTTGCCGCCGGTGCCCAGTTCCTTCCTTACGCGGTGGCTTCGATCTTGATCTGGCGCGGCTTGGCTGCTTCTTTCTTGGGCAGCGAGACGCTCAGCACGCCGTTCTTGAACGAAGCGGCGATTTTCTCGGTGTCGAAACTGTTGGGCACGGCGAAGCTGCGCGTGAAGTTGCCGTAGCTGCGCTCGATGCGGTGATAGCCGGCGACATTGTCCTGCTTTTCGAACTTGCGCTCGCCCGCGATGGTGAGCGTCTGGTTCTCCACCCGGACATCGATATCCTTGAGATCGACATCCGGCAGATCGGCTTTCACCACAAGATCGTTTTCGGTTTCATAGATGTCCACGGCGGGCGACCAGGGCCGGTTGGTCTGGGGCTCGTTGAACATGCGGGTGAAAGCGTCCTCGAAGAGGCGGATATTGGCTAATGGGTCGAAGTGGGTGAGAGACATGGTGTTTAAACTCCTCGTTAAGCTAATGTGTTGGATGCTCTAAAACCTCATCCAGTCACAATAATAAAATATGCGCTGTGTATTGTCAAGTTTTTATTAGCATGATTATGTTGGTATAGGCGGGGAGAGCTTGTGTCAGGCAGGCCGGGCCTCAGTCCCATTCGGAAGCAGGATAGGCCATCAGCATCTAAAGCCTTTGTTTGCTGATTAGTAGCGGAAACAGATCCGTCCGTGCCCAAATACAAAGCCACCAGCCGCCCGGCTACGGCTGCCGGCTCACATAGTCCCCAGGCGAATCCTCCAACCGCACCTTCACCTTTTCTTGAGCGCCTCCAGCTCTTCAATCGTGCGCGGCCAACCCTCGCGCAGCAGACGCGATAGCGCCCGATCGGCCAGCAACCGCCCGCCGGTCTGGCACTGCGGGCAGTAGTTGGTCTCGTTGGCGCGATAACGAATCCGCTGGATCTTCGAGCCGCAGTCGGGGCAAGGCTGGCCGTAGCGGCCATGCACGGCCATGCCTTCGCGGAATGCAGTCACCTTTTCCGGAAATCCGCCGGCGGCTTCGGCTCGCAGCCGGTCGGTCCAACGCTCGAGAACGTCGCGGACGGCTTGCTGCAGGCGGCCAGCCTCGTCATCGGTAAGTTTGAGCGTCAGCGCTACCGGCGAAAGCCGCGCGCGGTGCAGAATCTCGTCCGAATACGCGTTGCCAATGCCGCTGAACAGGTGCGGATCGGTGAGCGCGCGTTTCAGCGTGTGATTGGCCGATCGCAACGTCGCGGCGACCATGCCTTCACTGGCGTTCAGTGCATCGATGCCGCCAGCGTCGAGCGCCGCCAGCCCCTCTTCGCCCACTGCCACGTGCAGAGCCGCGCGCCGCTCCGAGCCGGCTTCGGTCAGCGTGAGCACGCCGCTCGAGAACTGGAACAGCGCCAGCACATTGTTGGGGACCGTCTTAGGCGCAGCCTTGCGCCAGTGCAGCCGGCCGGCAATCATCAGGTGGAGCACCAGCCACAAGTCGCCCTCGAGGCCGATCGCGATGCGCTTGCCAACCCGCCGCACCTCGCGCACTTGCCTCCCCTCGGCCGCTTCGAGCGGCGGCGCGGCCGATCGTAACAGGAACGGGCTGCGCGCCAGGACGCGTTCCAGACGCTGGCCCGCCACTCGGTCGCGCAGCGCTTCGACGTAAATCGTGACGTCGGGAAGTTCCGGCATGAGGGCTACACTATCACGGGACGGGCCACCGATGAGCACGCATACCGTCTATCGGCGTGCTCATCGGTGGCCCCATTCGCGCCTCGCTTATGCCGGGTCTTGCGAGTTAGACTGCCAGGTACAGGGTGCTGCCCTGGCGGTTCACCAGCAGCAGCGTCTCCGCGGTGGAGTGCTTCAGCGCCTGCTCGAACTCAGCGGTATTCCGTACCGGTTTGCGGTTCACTTCCAGGATGACGTCGCCACGCTGCAAGCCGTTGGCGGCAGCCTGGCTGGCGGGATCGACGGCCGTCACCACCACGCCGCTCGTATCCGGCGGCAGGCCGAGCTGGCGGGCATCCCGCGCGCTCACGTCCTCGACGGAAACGCCCTCCATTCCGGTTTGCGAATCGTCCGGCTGGCTCGCGGCCTTGGCGGTCTCGGTGGGCATTTCCTCCAGGCGCGCCGGGACTTCGCGCTCCGCGCCGTCGCGCAGCAGCTTCAGGCGCACCTCGGTGCCGGGCTGCATCAGCGAAATGGTCATGCGCAGTTGTGCGTTGTCGTTCACCGGCTTGCCGTTCACGGAGAGAATGATGTCGCCCTTCTCGATGCCGGCGTGCGAAGCCGGGCTATTGGGCGAGACTTCAGACACCAGCGCGCCGCCCACGTGGCTTTCGTGAAACGCCTTGGCCAGCGCCGGAGTTACTCCCTCCGACATCACGCCCAGGTAGGCGCGCGTCACTTTGCCGTTGCGCAGAATCTGGTCGGTCACGTTGCGCGCTACCGACACCGGAATCGCGAAACCGATTCCTTGGTTGCCTTCCGAGCCGTGCGCCAGAATGGCCGTGTTGATGCCGATCAGATCGCCGCGATCGTTCACCAGCGCGCCGCCCGAATTGCCCGGGTTAATCGGCGCGTCGGTTTGGATGAAATCCTCATAGTCTTCAATGCCCAGATTGCCGCGGCCAGTCGCGCTGATGATGCCCATGGTCACCGTACCGCCCAAACCGAACGGGTTGCCGATAGCCAGCGCGTAGTCGCCAACCTGCACTTTGTCGGAATCGCCGATCACCACCGAGGGCAGGTCCGACGCATCGATTTTGAGCACGGCCAGGTCCGTCTTCGGATCGGTGCCCACGATGCGTGCCTTGAACTCGCGCTTATCCGACAGGGTGACGCGCACGTCGGTGGCGCCATCCACCACGTGATTATTGGTGAGAATATAACCCTCGGGGCTGACGATCACGCCCGATCCCACGCCCTGTTCCCGCTGTTGCCGCGGTGCGCGGCCGAACGGCACGCCGTTTTCGTCGCCGAAGAACTGGCGGAAGAACGGGTCCATGTTGCCCGGCATCATGCCCTGGGTCTTCACCATCTTGGCGGAAGAAACGTTGACCACCGCCGGCAGAACCTTTTTCACCACCGGGGCGAACGTATTGCGGCTGGCCGCTTCGTCCGGGCTGGCGTAGCGGAACGATGCCGGCGGATTGGCGCTGCTCAAATGCTCCGCGCCGGCCACCGCCAGGGCGCCCAACCCCGCTGCCATTACCGTTGCCAGCGCCAGCGCGCGCGGACGGGTCCAAAACCTATCGAAACTCATGTAACCTCCAGATTGTTTTGTCTGATGTGCGCCGCTTGGCGGTAAGTGCTCCCCGCAAGTGGCCTCATAAGTACAGACGTGCGGCGGCCCGGAAGGTCACGGGTAGGATAGACCATCGCCTTTCGGGGTCTGTCATGTTTCGTCGATCGTGGAAACCTCGACAGACGACATAACCCGATCGTCCGTCCTACCTCAAGGCAACAGTTCGCGCAGGTCGTCGATCCAGAAATCGGGCTGGTGCCGCGCCAGATTCTCGCGCGTGCCGTAGCCGTAAAGCACAGCGCAGGTTTTGATTCCAGCGGTGCGGCCGGCTTCCATATCGGCCGCCGAATCGCCCACCATCAGGCACTCCTCGGGCCTGGCGCCCAGCGCTTCCATGGATCTCAGAATCACGTCCGGAGCCGGCTTGGAGGGGAAGCCGTCGGTGCCTTGCACGTGGTCGAAGTACCGCAGCAAGCCGAATTGCTCCAGCACCAGCCGCGTGGTGGGCGTGCCCTTGGTGGTAGCCGTGCCTTTGCGCCCGCTGAGCGCGGCCAGCGCTTCCGCTACGCCGGGATATACGCTGGTCTGCGCGTGGCCCCGGCCGAGGTAGATGGCGCGGTACTGGCGGACCCACTCTTCCATCTGCTCGGGTGTGTGCTGGGGGAACACATCGCCGAACACCGCTACCAGGTGAAGGCCCACGTAGCCTTTCAGGAAGTCGAAGGAAACCGGCGGAGCTCCCGCCGAGAGAAGCACCTGTTCCACGGCGGCGCAGATATCCGGCGCCGAATCGAGCAGGGTCCCGTCGATATCGAAGAGATAAACCGGGAAGCGCGGGACATGTCCGTGCCTCATCCGGACTTGTCCGTGCTTGACCCGGACTCCTCCGCGCGTAGTCCGCACTGCTTCTTGGGTTACCGGGATCACGCCGGCTGAGGGTTTTCGCCTTCGTTGAGGCCCGCCACCCGGCGGTCGCTCTCCGGCCGCGACCAGAGCACCTGCTGGGTATGGTCTTCGGCGTCCATGCCCCCCGGTTTGACCGGCTCGACGGGAAGGCCCTTGACGATCTGCATCACCTCATTGCCATCCAGGATTTCCCGCTCCAGCAGCGTTTCGGCGATCTTCACCAGCGCGTCGGAGTGTTCCTTAATGATGGCCTCGGCGGTATCGTAAGCGCCCTGCACGATCTTCTTGACCTGCGCATCGATGCGGATGGCCGTCTCTTCGCTGTAGTCGCGGTGCTGGGCGATCTCGCGGCCGAGGAAGATCTGCTCTTCCTTCTTGCCGAAGCTGAGCGGCCCCAGGTCGCTCATGCCCCACTCGCACACCATCTTGCGGGCCAGGTCCGTGGCGCGCTCGATATCGTTGCCGGCGCCGGTGGTCATGTGATGCATGTAATTCTCTTCGGCAATGCGTCCGGCCATCAGGATGGCAAGCTGCGCCAGCAGGTAATCCTTGCTGTAGGAATGCTTGTCGTCGATCGGCAACTGCATCGTGACGCCCAGCGCCATGCCGCGCGGGATAATCGTCACCTTGTGCAGCGGATCGGCTTCGGGCAGCACGGCCGCCACCAGGGCGTGCCCGGCTTCGTGGTAAGCCGTATTGCGCTTCTCCGCATCGGAGAGGATGAGCGATTTTCGCTCCGCGCCCATCAGGATCTTGTCCTTGGCCAGCTCGAAATCGACCATCATCACGACTTTGCGGTTTTGCCGCGCGGCATTGAGCGCGGCCTCGTTCACCAGGTTGGCCAGGTCGGCTCCGGCCAGGCCCGGCGTGCCGCGCCCCAGCACCGAAAGATCGACGTTGTCGCCGAGCGGAATCTTCTTGGTGTGCACGCGCAGGATGGCCTCGCGCCCCCCTACGTCCGGACGGCCCACCACCACGCGGCGGTCGAAACGGCCGGGCCGCAACAGCGCCGGGTCCAGTACGTCGGGCCGGTTGGTGGCCGCCACCAGGATCACGCCTTCATTCGATTCGAATCCGTCCATTTCCACCAGCAACTGGTTCAGGGTTTGCTCGCGCTCGTCGTGGCCGCCGCCCAAGCCCGCCCCGCGATGCCGGCCCACCGCGTCGATTTCATCGATGAAGATGATGCAAGGCGCGTTCTTCTTGCCCTGCTCGAACAGGTCGCGCACGCGGCTGGCGCCCACGCCCACGAACATTTCCACGAAGTCGGAACCGGAGATGGAGAAGAACGGCACGCTGGCTTCGCCCGCGATGGCGCGCGCCAGCAGCGTCTTGCCGGTGCCCGGAGGCCCCACCAGCAGCACACCCTTGGGAATGCGCCCGCCCAGCTTCTGGAATTTTTGCGGCTCGCGCAGGAATTCGATGATCTCCTGCAACTCCTCCTTGGCTTCCTCCACCCCCGCCACGTCCTTGAAGGTGACTTTTTTCTGCTGGGTGGAATGCAGCCGCGCGCGGCTCTTGCCAAAGCTGAGCGCTTTGTTCCCGCCGCTCTGCATCTGCCGCATCATGAAAATCCAGAAGGCAATCACCACGATGAACGGCGAAGCGTTGATCAGGATGGAGACCCAGCCGGAGGAACTGGTGTCCTTGGACTCCACGTTGACCCCGTTATCCTCGAGCAATTTGATGATGTCGGTGGTTTGTGACGGAAGAAAAGTGTGCAGACCGGCGCCCGCGTTGGACTTATAGGTCCCGTGAACGTCATTGCCGGTGATGGTGACCTTATCGACCGTGCCGGCTTTGACTTTCTGGACGAACTCCGTGTATGTCAGGGTCTGTTCTTTGGGCCCCGAGGTGGTGCGGACCACCACGAACAGCATGGCCACCACCAGAAATATGACTACCCAGAACAGAACCTGTTTGATATTAGAACTCACTTAACCTCCCTGCCAGCCGGGCCTGCGGGCCGAGCTCGACTTCTGCTTAATAGACGCCGCCCTGCGCGGTTGCGATTCCACCTTCTTCATTTAGGCCGACTTCGCGGATTTCCAGAATCCTGGTACTTGTGGGACCCGCCGCTACGGCTTGGGCCGGCCCAAACCGCCGTATCCAGACGATAGAGTCCCCCGAGGCCAGCACCGGCCACTGCGCACGCTCCCAAATCGGAATCCTGGCCTGATGAAAAAGCGCCTTGATCTTCGCCTCGCTGGAGTGTCCATTGGGCTGGTAGCGGTCGCCGGGGCGCCAGTTACGAAACACCAAGCCCCCGGACACTAAGTGCCCGTCGACGCGGCCCACGTTATTATTATATACGCTTCCCCGCATCCATTCCGTTCCCCGGAGTTCCACCAGTTCCAGTTGGATCTCGGGCCCGCCGTCGGGCGCGCGGACGTGGCCGGGAACGGTTACCGGCTCCTGCCAACCGAGAGGGGGAGGCTGCGGCGGCGCGAAGCGGATCCAGTCGAAGGACCGGGTGATGCCAATTCCGGGCGCCTGCACCCGTCCGTGGCCTTTGGCGGCGCGGGCCATCTCCAGCGCGCGGTCCACGTGTTCCAAGCCGATCCCGCGCAAATCGCCTTTGGCGCGCTCGATGGCGAGCCGCACCAGTCGGCGGCCGGCGGCCAGCGGCAAACGGGCGAGAGCGTCAACCGGCGCCACAACCGCGGCCCCGTCGTCGCGCAGGCGCCCGGCAGCCAGGCGCGCAAGTTCTTCTTTCCAATACGCTTCCTCCGCCAGCGCCCAGTCGGCGGTTTTGGCGAGCGTTTCCTCGATCGCGGGATTCCACTCACGCGCAAGCTGCGGCAAAAGGCCATGCCGGATGCGGTTGCGCGCAAAGCGGGCGCTCGCGTTGGTCGAGTCCTCCCGCCAGGCGATGCCGCGCGCGCGCAGCAACGCCTCGGTTTCGGCGCGTGTGACGTCGAGCAGCGGCCGCACGATGCCGTCGCCGGTCACCGGCCGAATGCCCGCCAGGCCGGCCGTGCCCGCGCCGCGCAGAAAACGGAACAGCACGGTTTCCGCCTGGTCGCTCCGCGTGTGGCCCAGCGCCACCAAGTCCACCGCGCCAGCCGCGATTTGCTCGCGAAAGAACCGCAAACGCGCTTCCCGCGCCGCTTCCTCCAGATTGCCCGCCGCCAACCCTAGCTCGGCCCGCGCCAGAATGAACGGCAATCCCATCCGCCCGGCGAGCGCCCGCACGAATTCCGCGTCCTCCCGCGACTCTTCGCCACGCAACCCGTGATCGAGGTGCAGCACCGAGAGACGCACCTCCCACCGGGCGCCAAGCGACCGCAACACTTCAAGCAGGCACACCGAATCCGCCCCGCCCGAGACCGCCACGCCCACCCGCTGCCGCGGACGGAACATGCCAAACCGTTCGATAGTCTGCGCCACGCGCTCAATCACAATTGCCGTACCCGCACTTCATTGTAGGGCTAGGGGGGAAGCAGCGCGGCGGGGAGAGGCGTGGGGAAGATGGATCCTTGAGTGGAAGAGCGTCGGTCGTGAGCGGCGCGAGGCGCGTCCGGGACAGGCGCGTCCGGACAGGCGCGTCCGGGACAGACGGGCGCGTCCGGGACAGACGGGACGTTTCCCGCAGTCTTCGGGCGCGTCCGGGACAGACGGGACGTTTCCCGCAGTCTTCGGCGACCGCCCCTACGGCAAACGCACTCGGCGAATGCCTTCGATCCTGTCGAAGCCGCGGTCGAAGGTGGCAATCCATTCCACGCCGTGATTGAACATGACGGCGGCGTCCACGGAGTCGCGCGCCGAGACCATGGCGGAGCCGCATAGAATCCCTCGCGCGCGGTCCGTGTCGGAAGCCGCGTCGATCCAAATCGATGAGCGTACACACCGCGCCCTCACTCCGCGCTCAGCTTGATGAGTTGCGCGGCGTGCTTGAGGGCCTCGGGGGTGAGCGTCTGGCCGGAGAGCATGCGGCCGATTTCGCGGGTTCGTCCGGCCGCGTCGAGCTCTTCCACCGTGGCCACCGTGCGGCCTCGAACTTCCTTTTTGTCGACCCGGTAATGATGATCGGCGAAGGAAGCAATTTGCGGCAGATGCGTCACGCATAGCACCTGGGCGGATGCGGCCAGCCGCTTCAGGCGCCGGCCGATGCCTTCCGCCGCGCTGCCGCCCACGCCGGCATCCACTTCGTCGAATACCAGCGTGCGCTGCGCTCCAGTCTCGCCCGCGCGGCGCGACGCCGCCACGCAGGTTTTTAGCGCCAGGGCGATGCGGGAGATCTCGCCGCCGGAAGCCACTTTCTCGAGCGGCCGCGGCTCCTCGCCCGGATTGGCCGAAACCAGAAACGCCACCTCATCGGCGCCGTGCTCGCTCCACGCCGCGGCGGCCATTTCCACCCGGAACACGGCGCGGTCCATGCCCAGCGGCGCCAACTCCGCCGCCACGCGCTTTTCGAGCTTACGCGCGGCCGCGGTGCGCCGCCCGGTCAGCTCTCTGGCGAGCTTTTCGAATTCCGCGGCCAGCCGCGCCTGTTCCCGCCGCAGCTCTTCCATCCGCTCGCCCGCATTCTCGACGGCCGCGACCTGCCGGCGCACCTCTTCCAGGAACTCGACCACCGCCGCCAGCGTTGCGCCATACTTGCGCTTCAACCGGTCCAGCGCGGCCAGGCGCGCTTCCACTTCTTCCAGGCGCTGCGGATTCGCCTCCAGCTTCGAGAGGTAGTCGCGCAGCCCGTAGGCCGCTTCCTGCAAGCTCAGATCGGCGGCTTTCAGGTGCTCGCGCAGTCCTTCGAGCGATGGGTCGATGCGGCACAATTCATCCACCCGCCGCGCCGCCTGCCGCGCCAGCGCCAGCGCCGATTCCGGGCTGTCATAGAGCGAGGCATACGCCGTGGCCGCGGCTTCCTCCAGGCGCTGCACGTTCTGCAACACGCGCCGCTCGCGCTCGAGCGCCGCATCTTCCTCCGGCTCGACCGAAGCGCTTTCGATTTCCCGCCGTTGGAAGGTCCACAGATCGAGCGCGCGCAGCTTCTCCTGCTCCGAGCTTTCCAGCTCCTCGAGTCCCGCCGCCGCCGCGCGCCATCCGCGGTAAGCTTCCGCCGCCTGTCCGGCGAGCTCCGCATTCCCGGCGAAATCGTCCAGCAGGTCGCGCTGCGCATCGGCCGAAAACAGAAGCTGTTGTTCGTGTTGTCCGTGGATATCGGCCAGGCAGGAGGCGAGTTCGCGCAGCAGCGCGGCGGCCACCGGCCGGCTGCCGATGAAGGCGCGCGACTTCCCGCTAGCCAGGATTTCGCGCTCGATGAGCAGTTCGCCGTCTTCCGTCTCCAGGCCCGCCGGCTCCAGAATCTTGCGCACCGCGCCGTTGTCCCGCACGTCGAAAATGCCGGCCACTCGCGCCTGCGGCTCGCCGGTGCGAATCATATCGGCGGAAGCGCGGCCGCCCAGCAGCAGCCCCAGTGCATCCACTACGATCGACTTGCCGCTCCCCGTTTCCCCGGTCAGCAGATTCAGCCCCGGATGAAAAAGAACGCGCAGCCGCTCCACTACCGCGTAATTCTCCACCACCAGCAGGAGCAGCATTCAATCGTGATTATAGCCCCCGTGGCGCGGGCAGTCTTGCCGGCTGTGTCGAGATCCATCTCGACATTTTTTTTGATTCGCGCAGCACGAATCAGCGGCGCAGGCAAAGCCGGACTTCGTCCTCAAGTCGAATGTCCGTGAGAAAATGCGGGCTAAACGAATTGCGCGGCCAATCGTCCAATACAAAAGCGGTTGCCTGGCAGCCGGTACGGCCGCGCCCCGAGTAAAGGAGAATCCGATTTATGCTGAAAGCCATCGTCCGGATCGGCCTGGCATTACTGCCCGCCGCCGCTTTGCCTGCGCAGACGCCAGCGGAGAAGTTGACATTTGAGGTTGCCTCCGTGAAGCCGGCCGCGCCGCCAGTCCCCGGACGGATGATGATGGGACAACGCGGCGGTCCCGGCACCTCCGACCCGGGGCAGGTAACGTTTTCGAATCTCAGCCAGCAGGCGCTCGTCGCCATCGCCTACGATGTGCAGGACTACCAGATTTCGGGCCCCGGCTGGCTCGCAACCGAGCGCTATGACATCGTCGCCAAAATCCCCAAGGGCGCCACCAAGGAACAGTTCCGGGTGATGCTCCAAAACCTTCTGGCGGAACGCTTCCATTTGACCCTCCATCACGAAACCAAGGATCTGCCGCAGTTCGCGCTGGTGGTGGCCAAGAATGGGCCGAAGCTGAAGGCAGCGGCTCCTCCGCCGGCCGCCGATGCTGCGGCGCCCAAGGATGGCGAGGGGCCTGGAGGTCCTCCTCCTGGTCCAGGTCCCGGGATCGGTCCGCCGCCAGGTCCTCCGCCGCCCGGCGATGGCGGCATGCGCATGACAATGGGCAAGGATGGTTTTCCGAAGCTGCCGCCCGGGGCGGGACGGGGAGGGGTCATGATGATGATGATGAATGGGCGCGCCCGCCTGATCGGCAACGGCCAGCCGATTTCCCGCCTTGCCGACGCGTTGTCACGGCAAGTGGGACGTCCGGTGACGGACAAGACCGGCCTCGCGGGCAACTACGACTTCACCTTGGATTTCGACCCCGAGGGCTCCATCGGCGGGCGTGGCATGATGCCTCCCCCGCCGCCTGGAGGAGGCGGAGATTCACCGGGAGCCAATCCGTCGGAGCCCGAGTTCGCGAGCCTATTCATCGCCTTACAGGAGCAACTCGGGCTCAAGCTGGAGCTGAAAAAAGGCCCGCTGGATCTGCTGGTGATCGACCACTCCGAAAAAGTGCCCGTGGAGAACTGAATTGCGTGCTCGGTCGGCGTGCCATCCGACCGCTCCCTCCGGCCGCAACTCCAGCGCGCAATCGGAGCCGCGACCATAGGGAGCGGGGTCGCCACAAGCAGTCACCTAATGCGCCCCCGGCTCACCAGACCTACGCCTGCTGTTGGGCGAGAGGACCGATGACCGGCAAAACCGTCGTCTTCCCCTGGAACGTCGTGATCAACAAATAGATCCACAGCACGAAGCACGCCAGGCTGTACAGAGAGTGGATGCCGAAGCCGATGAACCACATGTGCAGGATCGACAGCACGATGCCGAGCGCGATCGAGCAGACTACCATCGCCACGAAGAGAAAGATGGATTGAAATGCGTTGAAGCGGACGCTCTTGTTCTGGTTGTAAGGCGCGATCACCAGAAACACGATGGCCGGTATCAGCAGGTAGCAGAGCGCCGAAGCGGCGTTATCCGCCATCGGCGCGGCGCTCACCACGGGTGGCGCGCCGGCCGGCGGAGCCGCGCCAGCGCCCACCGGAGCGCCACATTTGGGACAGAATGCTCCATCAGCCTGAGTACCACAGCTTGCACAAAACGGCATAAGACAACCTCCTTTAGAAGTCGCACCAAATCTGGCCGGATAGGAGCAGATTATTTTCCCAACCCGCCATGCCAGGCGTTCAGGAACTGTGCGGCCCACCCGCCCAGCCACAGTACCACAGCCGCGGCGCCATAGGCCAGACCGCCGCGCCCAATCCAACGCCGCGCGGCCGCCCGCGAAGCCGGCCGCCAGCCCGGTGCCACCGCGGCGTACCCGAGCAGAGCCACTGCCATCGCCAGCGCGCCTAAAACTAAAACCGGACCAGCCGGCATGATGTGCCAGGCCGCGCCCAGATCTCCATGAAGCGCCAACACCGTGCTGCGGCTGAGACCGCAGGTAGGGCACGGCAGCCCCGTAGCTCGGCGAAAAGCGCAGGCGGCGAGGATCGGCTTGCCCAGGAAATAAACCCGCTCCGGGCCGGCGGCCAGCAGGACGCGCGCCAGCGCGGCATCCGCCAGAATGGTCGCGCCAACCACCGCCGCCACAGGCGATCGCGAGCCAGCCGAATCCATCACACCCCCTGCGGATTGTTGACCACGTAACAGTTCACGGCCTTGTCGTGCAGCGTCTGGCCGCGCTCGTCCCACAAGGGCCACAGCATATCGAGCAGTGGCAGGAACGGCACAAACGACAGCCCCACGCGCACCACCAGGCGCAGGAACGCCGTCCCCTGCGAGAGTAGATTGCCGGCAGCATCCACCACCTTGATGTGCACCACTCCTTGCCCGATCGAGTAGCCGCGCAGCGCAATCAGGTACACGCCGTTATACAGGCCGACCAGCAGAGTGGCGACTGGAAACAGCAGGAAGAACATGCAGCACATGCCGCCAAAAGCGCCGTGGCCGGCCAGTCCGGCGATCCCGGCCAGCATCGCCGCGGCGAAAAAATAGAGGATCGCCATGCCGACTCCCACCAGGAGGCCGTCGATGATGAAGCCGACCGCACGGTTGCCCCAACTGGCGTATCCGGCGGCGAACACCGCGGGGTACGATCCGGCGGCAGCGGCCGGTGGACCCGGCGCCGGCACTGGCGCGCGCTGTTGCGCCGCCCCGCACGTTGGGCAGTAGGCCGTACCGTCGGCCATGGAGGAACCGCAGTTTGGACAGAACATGTCTTTTCGGTTACCGACGATTTACATTACATCTTTTGCAGCCGCCAGGGAAGCGAAATCAGCGGCCCGGCGCGCCCAACACAACCAGGGGGATGATGGCGCCCAGCGCGGCGCCCACGATCAGCGCCACGTTGCCGGCGCCGAGGAACGCAGCCAGCAGGCCGGCCAGCGATCCCAACCCCGCGCCTACCACGGCGATCATGATTCGTTTGCCCATTCGCAGTCGGGTTTCGTCGCGCGCCTTCGATAGCCGAACTCTATTTCTTGTCCGGTTGGCCGGTGATGTAGACCGTATCGCCCGGATGCACCAGCTTGTAGCGGTCGCGGATTTCGAGCTCCTGCGCGGACGGGTCGTTCTTCAGCCGGTTGATGTGTTCGCGCTTGCGCTCGATCTCGCGCGCCAACTGGGCATTGCGGTCTTCCAGACGCTGAATCTGCTTTTGCCGGGCCAGCACGGAGGGAATACCGCGCGCTCCGCTGAGAGTCGCCACCGCGTAGGTGGCGGCCATCAGGAAGACCACAATATATGCAGTTCGGCTAAACGGCGCTTTCATCCGAGGAGTGCCTGGAAGATAATAGTAACACCGCAGTGGATTTCTTCAACGCACTTTTTTCATGACTGACAAAATCGTTGTATTCAGCACCTGCGCTTCTCTGGAAGAAGCCGAAAAGCTGGCGCGCCTGGTGGTGGAGCGGCGTCTGGCTGCGTGCGCCAGCATTGTGCCGAACGTGCGCAGCTATTACCGCTGGCAAGGCGCGGTGGAGACGGCCGGCGAATACCTGCTGGTGATCAAATCGGCGCGGCCGGAGTTCGCGGCCCTCAGCGCCGCCATCGAGCAGACGCATTCCTATCAAGTGCCGGAGGTGCTCGCGGTCCCCGTGGTGGACGCGTCCGCCCCCTATCTGGCCTGGCTCGAGGCGAGCCTGGGCAAGACCGTGGACGATTCCCAGTGACGGCCGCGAGCTCTTCCGGCAGGCTCAATCCATGCCTGGCGCTGATCTTCGACATGGACGGTGTGGTGATCGATTCCAACCCGGTGCACCGCGAGGTCTGGGCAGCTTACAATCGCCGCTTCGGCGTCGAGACCACCGAGGCCATGCTCGAGTGGATGTACGGCAAGCGCAACGACGAAATTGTCCGAGATTATTTCGGCCAAGACCTCTCTAATGAGGAAGTGACGCAACGCGGCGCTGCCAAGGAGCGGCTGTATCGGGAGACCATCGCCGGCCGCGTGGAACAGATGCTGGTGCCGGGTCTGCAGGCGTTTTTGCGGGAATACCACGGCGCCCGCATGGCTGTGGCCACCAATGCGGAACCGGAAAACGTCGCGCTGGTGTTGGATGAAGGCCGGTTACGCCGGCATTTTCAGGTGGTTTTGGATGGCCACCAGGTAAGAAAGGCGAAACCGGACCCGGAGATCTATCGCCTGGCGGCCCAGCGGCTGGGTGTCGCCGAGGCGAATTGCATCGTCTTTGAGGACTCGAAATCGGGCGTGCAGGCGGCCCGCGATGCGGGGATGAGGATAGTAGGAATATTAACTACGGAAGATAACTTGCCGTACGTTAACATTTGTGCCAATAATTTTCTAAGCGAGAATTTGCGCACGTGGCTCGCTCGCCAACAATGCGTGTCTTGAATGGCTTAGCGCTCCTGCTGCTCGCCTTGCCGGCGGCCCGGAGTGGCTTGGCCCAGACCGCGCTCACGCTCGGAGAGCTCAATGCCCGCACCCCGCGGGATTACGGAGCGGCGCATTTGCGGGAGGACGTGTCGATCCGGGGCACCGTCAACGCTTTGCCTTTCCACTTCCCCGAGTACACCATCCTGACTATCCAGGATGGCGCTGCGGGCGCGGCATTGCACACGCCGGTCGCCTCCCCGCTGCTGGACGATTTCCGTCCGGGTGATGTGGTGGAAGCCACCGGGAGCGTGATCACCCTTGGCGGCATGGTGATGGTGGACGCGGTGCGCGCCACGAAGGTGTCTCGTGCAGCCGGGTTCCAGGCAGCCACGGCGACCATCGAGGATCTCCACCGGTTCTCGGCGTTCGGCAAGTTGGTGCGGACCAAGGGACGCCTGGTCGGAAGAGGCTCTACCACCGCCGGCCCTTTCCTGCTGATCGGATCGGATCAGGATTTCTACAGGATTTTCTTCCCCGTGCGCGACGAGCGGCTCTACCCGGCGTTGCCTCAGATGTCGCCCGGGGACGAAATCGAGGCTGTCGGCGTAGCCTTCCAATACGCCGCGGGAAAGCCTCCCTACAACCGGGGGTTCGAGTTGCTGGCGACCGCGCCGCCCGTGGTCATCCCGGCGGTCTCCGGCTGGTGGTGGTCGCCGTTGGCGGTGCTGGCGGCGGTGCTCGCGGTAACGTGCGCGGCGTTGTTGATGGCCGCTCGCGAGCGGCGCTTGCGCCGCCAGCGCGAGTTGCTGCGAACCACGTATCAACTGGGAGAGGAGATCTTCGGCGCGGCATCCATCGCGAAGATCCAGAAGCGGCTGGACGAAGGCCTGCCGCTGGTGTTGGGTGTGACGCGGGTGCGTCTCTACCGGTACAACCGGAGCGCTAAGCAGCTCGACGCGGTGGGCGCCGGGCACGGAGATCTCGGGTCGATTTCGCTCTCCGCGCCACCCGACGGTCCGCAGGCGGGAGCGGCGGCCTGCTTCCACTACCGTAGCCTGCTGGCGATACCGGACGTGAGCCGCAGCCCGTTCCCGGTTTCGGCAGGCGAAGGGCAGCCGAATCCCAAGTCGCTTCTGTTCGTCCCGATGATGGCGCAGGGCGAGGTGGCCGGCGTGCTGGAACTGGACCAGGACGACCGGGTGCGCGATTTTTCCGCCGCCGAGCAATCGCTGGCGCAGCACCTGGGCAACCAGGTCGGCGTGGCGTTGCGCATGCTGGATCAGCGCTCGGTGCAGGAACAGCTTTCCCGCACCGAGAAACTGGCGGCGGTAGGCCGCCTGATTTCGAGCATCGTGAACGAGTTGGAACAGCCGCTGGCGTCCATTCAGGAACTCGCCGGACAGGCGCGGGAGCGGGCGCGGCAGGCGCCGGTCGAGCGCGAATTAGCGGGCATCGGGGCCGAGGCGCAAAAGGCCGCCTCGGTGGTGGCCCGGCTGGTCACCTTCGCCTCGTCCGAGCAGGTCGAGGCACGCCCGGTTGCGGTGGGAGACCTGCTGCGCAGCCTGATCGAGTTCCGCGAAAGCGATTGGAAGGCTTCCGGCATCCGCGTGCACGACGTGGTTTTCCGCGAGCCCCTGAAGGTACTGGGGTCGCACGGGCAACTCGAGCAGGTGTTCCTGAACCTGCTGGTACACGCGGAACAGGCGCTGGCCAACGCACCACAGAAAACCCTGACCATTCGCACCAGCGTTCTCGCCAAGCGGCTGCTGGTGGAGATCTCGTTTTCGGTGCCCGGCGAGTGGCGCAACGCGGAGGAAACCGCGTCGGTGCTCGGGCTTACGCAGAGCGTGGTGGCCGGCCACGGCGGCGAGGTGCGCCTGATCGAGAAGAACAACAGCGAGCCGCGCTTCGAGGTGGAGTTGCCGCTGGCCGGGCGCGAGCGTGCCACCTCTGCCGCCGAAGCGGCCAGACCCGAAGACGCTCCGCGGCGCATGACGGCCCTGGTGATCGAACCCGACGAAGCGGTGGAACGGCAGTTGCTGACCCTGCTCGAGCGAAGCGGCGCGCGCGCGATTCCGGTGAACAACGCCGATACGGCGCTCGAACTCGCCGGCCGCGCCCGCATCGACGCGGCTTTCTGTTCGGTGCATGCCCACGGCTTGAACTGGGTCGAGCTGTCCGAACGCATGCGGCCCCGCGTGGGTGCGTTCGTTCTGATGCCCGACCGTTACGACGCCGAGCTGGCAGCCGACTTCGAGGGCGAAAACTGTTTCGTCCTTCCCAAGCCGATCCAGGAGGCGGAACTAGCCGACATTCTGGACTTCGCCGAACGCGCCCCGCTGGCCAAAGTCGTCTCCATCAAGAACGGCGTCGCATAGAACCTGAATTCCGAGCCGTGGCGCGGCCTTTTAGGCTGCAGAGCCGAGATTCATCTCGGCTTTTCTTCCGGCGTTGAATGGGCGATAAGCCCACGCAAGTTCTCCTCCGGCAGACCCATATTCCGCGCAGTCGGCGCAACTCGCCCTGCGGTGAAGCCAAAAAAAGGTCCTGAGAAGATGCGCGCGGACCAGCGACTTTATATTCGAAAGGCGTTTGAGCGAGCGAAAGGAGCAACCTCAGTGGCCGGCGCCAGAGCTTTCCCTCGCCTTCCTATCTGGCTGGTGCCGCTGGCGTCCGTGTGCGCGGCGTCGCAGCTCGGTGCCCAGCCGTCAGCCGGCCCAACCTGGTCCGAGCAGCAGGAGTTGGTTGCTTCCGATGGCGCAACGGGCGATCAATTCGGCAACTCCGTCTCGCTCGGCGGAAACACCGCGGTGATCGGCGCAGCCGACAGGAATGCATACCAGGGTGCCGCCTACGTGTTCGTCCAGAGCGGCGGCGTATGGACCCAGCAACAGGAGTTGATGGCTTCCGATGGCGCGGCGAACGACGCTTTCGGCAGCTCCGTATCGGTGAGTGAAGATACCGCCGTGATCGGTGCGTCCGGCAAGAACAACGGCCAGGGTGCCGCGTACGTGTTTGTCCGTTCCGGTGGCGTATGGAACATGCTGCAGGAGCTGACCGCTTCCGATGGCGCGGCGCGCGACAATTTCGGTTGGTCCGTCTCGCTCGATGGGAATACCGCGCTGATTGGGGCTACGGGCAAGAGTGAATCCGTGGGTGCCGTGTACGTCTTTGCGCTCACCGGCGGGACGTGGCGCCAGCAGCAGATGCTGAACGCCTCCGACGGCGCGGTGGGGGACAAGTTCGGCTGCTCCGTCTCGTTGAGCGGGAACATGGCGCTGGTAGGTGCGGCTGGAAAGAACAGCGCCGCGGGAGCCGCATACGTGTTTGCCGAGAGCGGCTCGGCGTGGGCCGAGCGGCAGGAGTTGATCGCTCCCGACAGCGCGCCGGGCGACTGGTTCGGCGGTTCCGTGTCGCTGAGCGGGACCACCGCATTAATCGGGGCTTGGACAAAGTCCCTCGCTTCACAAGCCCAACAGGGAGCCGCGTACGTGTTCGTCGAAAAAGACGGAGCGTGGAGCCGTCAGCAGGAGTTGACCGCCTCCGATAGCGCGGCGGGCAACTCTTTCGGCGCGTCGGTTTCTTTGACCGGGAACGCGGCCGCCATCGGGGCTTCGGGCAAGGCTGTCGATCAGGGAGCCGTGTACATATTCGCGCCGAGCGGCGGCGTTTGGAGCCAGATCCAGGAATTGACCGCCTCCGATGGCACAGCTTACGATGGATTCGGCTATTCGGTATCGCTGAGCGGCGGCACGCTAGTCGCCGGGGCTCTCAACAAGGCCGTCAATTGGCAAGCCTTCCAGGGATCCGCGTATGTGTTCGCCGGCGCGCAACCCGTCATCACTGGCGTGATCAGTGCGGGGGCATATGGCGCTTTGCCTGCCGCCGCGTCAGGCAGTTGGGTCGAGATCTACGGGTCGGACCTGGCGCCTGCCACGCTCATCTGGACCGCCGCGGATTTCGTTGGCGACACCGCCCCCATGGCGCTCGACAGCGTGCAAGTGACCGTCGGCGGACAACCGGCGTTCGTCGAGTATGTCTCGCCCGGCCAGGTGAATGCGCAGGTGCCTTCGAACATCGGCACGGGCTCTGTGCCGCTGACGGTCACCAGCGGAGGCGTCACCAGCGCTCCGGTGAATCTCACCGTGAGTGCGGCTGAGCCGGGCCTGCTCGCTCCGCCTGCGTTCAAGATCGGCGCCAACCGATACGTGGTGGCGCAGTTACCCGATGGGACCTACGTTCTTCCGGCCGGCGCGATCCCGGTTGCTTCGCGTCCCGCTCATCCCGGCGAGCAGATCGTGATCTACGGAACGGGCTTCGGCCCGGTGGTCCCGAACACACCGGCAGGCCAGATCGCCATCGGAACCACTCAACTCTCAATGCCTTTGCAGTTTCTGTTTGGAGAGACCCCGGCAGCACAAGTTCCTTACGCGGGCCTGACGCCCGGCTCGGTCGGGCTGTATCAGTTCAACATCGTAGTGCCGCAAGTGCCGGATAGCGATCTGGTGCCGCTTGCGTTCACTCTGGGCGGCGTGCCCGGCACCGAGACGCTCTACACCGCCGTACATCACTAAGCCACATCGGTAAGACAGACGATCGGTTTTTGTCGTCTGTCGGGATAGCCGCCGGCCCACGAAACTCCGTGAACCCCGGTAACGCCGGCGATCTTGTCGCCGGCGATTTGCCCGCGGGTTCCCGGACCTTCGAGGCGTTTTTTCACTAGGTCACGCGCTGGCGCGACAGACCGGAAACCCCGATGGCCGCCCTATCCCTACGCGCCCAAATGCTGCGCCAGGAACGGCAGGCCGCGCTTGCCCCAGAAGCCGTGCGGGCCATCGAAGACTTCGAGCTCCGTGCGGCCGGCGGCGCCAAACACTTCGTAGACTTTCTTCACGCGGTCGAAGCTCGCCCTGGTCGCTGCGATCGGAAAGATATCGTCGTGTAGTCCGCCTTCGGCAAACAGGGCGCGCGGCGCTACCAGGCCGGCCACGTCATACATCTCCGCCCAGTTGAGTATGCCCGGCACGTAATTATCGATGCAGTGCGACAAGCTCATGATGCTGTCGCGGAAGGTGTTCAGCGAGGAGCTGGCCAGCGCGGCGCGCACCCTGGTATCGAGCGCCGCGGTGAACAGCGTGCATGTACCGCCGCCGGAACAGCCCAGGCAGCCCACGCGCGTGGCGTCCAGTTCCGGGCGGGTGGCGATCCAGTCGATGGTGCGCATGGTGTCATAGACACGCCAGCCGAGCATGGTCTGGCCGAGCAGCAGCGCCGAGCCGGCGGCGGGCTGGCAGGCGGTAGCCGTCAGGCCCTTGGCCTTGGTGAGGGCGTCGCGGCGGCAGCCGAACGCCATCGGTTCGATGGCTACCGCGGCCATGCCATGCTCGACAATCTGGATGGCGTAGTCGTACTCGTAAGGACCTTTCACGGTGCGGTCGCGGCCATGTTCGTCGATGCCGGCAATATCGTCCACGCCGCGGCCATGGCCGGGAATCGCGATCACCGGCGCGAAGGGCCCGCGCGTCTTGGGCGTCAGCAGGTAACCCAGCACCCAAACGCCGGGCCGGCTCTCGAAGACGAACTTCTCGCGGCGGTAAGCGGGATATTCGCGCTGCTCCAGCGTCTGCGCGTGGAGCGGCGTGCTCTCGGCGGGAAAGCCGCCAATCAACTCGGCGATTTTGGCGCGCAGGTCTCGCTGCCAGGTCTCCGCTTCCACGCGCGTGGTGGCGCGGAAAGTCATCCGCAGCGGGGCAGCGTCATGCAGCTTCAGGGTGTAAAGCACGGGGTCGAAGCCGGCGGCGTCCACTTTGTTCTCAAAACCGTCGAGAGCGCCGGCGTACTGGGGCGGGGTTGGCTCGGCGGGAGCCGTGTCCAGCGCCACCGCGCCAACCATGGCGAGTTTACCGAGATCGCGTCGCGTCATGGTCCAATCATATCGCCCGCTCTATGAGCTGTGAGAGAAATCGGTTGGCAGGCGGAAGCGCCTGCCCCACTTTGGCGGTCGAAGGCAGGCGCTTCCGCCCGCCAAACTACCACTCGCCGGCGTTTCGCGCGTTTGGAAACAATGGTTAAGATAGGTGGGGAGACCAGATTGAAGAAGCTCGCCGTGCTGTTGCTGGTGGTGGCAACCGCTGTAATCGCTTGGGGAATTCTGCGCAAGAGCCGTCCGCCGACAGTCGGTTTCGCGCGCGTCCAGCGGCAAACCCTGGTGAGCACGCTGCCCACTAATGGCAAGGTCGAGCCGTATCAATGGCAGCCGGTCCGCGCCGAAACCGCCGGCTTGTTGAGCAGACTGGCGGTGCATGAAGGCGAACTGGTAGCGCAAGGAGCGGTGCTGGCCGAAATCAGCGACCCCACGCGCGCGGCCGATCTCGAAGCCGCCCAGGCGCGCGTGGATGAGGCGCGCGCTCGTCTGGCCTCGCTCGAACAGGGGGGCCGTCCGGCGGAACTCACCGAGATCGATAACAGTCTGGCGCGGGCGCGTTTCGATCTCGAGAAGGAACAGAAGGATTACGAAGCGCTGAAACGCCTGCAGGATCATGAAGCCGCTACCGCTCACGAGGTCGAGGACCAGGCCGACAAGGTGCGGCAATCGCACATCGAAATCGACGGTCTGGAGAAACGGCGCAAGGCGCTGGTGGGCGCGACCGACGTGGATGCCGCGCGGGCCCGGCTGGCCGATGTGCAAGCGGCGCTCGACGCGGTGCGCGCTCATGCGGCGGCGGCCGTGCTGCGCGCGCCGCTGGCCGGACAAGTGTATGGGCTGCTGTTGCGGCAGGGCGCCTATTTGGCCGCCGGCGATCTGCTGGCCAATGTCGGACGCCTCGACCGCGTGCGGGTCTGGCTCTATGTCGATGAGCCGCTCCTCGGCCGCGTGGCGCCTGGCCAGCCGGTCACCATCACCTGGGAAGCCCTGCCGGGAAGGCAGTGGCGCGGCGCGGTGGAGAAAATGCCGGCTGACATTCGGCCGCTGGGCTCGCGCCAGGTGGGTGACGTAGTCTCCGTGATCGACAATCCCGGCCGCGAGCTGTTGCCCGGCACCAATGTGGATGCCGAGATTCGCACGGGTGTTGCCGATGGCGCGCTGGTGATTCCCAAGGAGGCCCTGCACCACGATGCCGCAGGCGACTGGGTGTTCCGCCTGGAGGGCGACCACGTGGAGCGGCGCGTGGTGAAGACCGGCAACTCCACCGTGACCCAGGTGCAAGTGACCGCTGGCCTGGCCGAAGGCGATGCCGTAGCCATGCCCACCGATGTGCCGCTGGCCGACGGCGCGAAGGTGACGCCGGGAATATAACGCGCTGAGAGCCTATGTTTTCGGCAGCGCGGGCGGTCTTTGCCGCCGGTGTTTTTCGAGCCACTGTCCACAGCGTCCGCCCCACAGATTCTGCATTGCCGAAACTCGGGAAACGTATGCGGCATTGGGCGCTTACGGCCCCAGCAGCTTGCGGTCGCGCATCCAATCGAGCAATCGGTCCGGCCAGTTGCCAACCGGCAGTTTCGACCGCAGGCCGAAGCCATGGCCGCCGCTCCCATAGATGTGCATTTCCGCCGGCACCTGCTGCTTCTCTAAATCCAGGTAAAGGTTGACGGTCGTCACCACGTGCGAGCGGTCGTCGTCGGCGCAAACCAGAAACGTCGGCGGCGCGTCCTTGGGCACCGTGATGGTTCCCGGCCGGTAGCCCGGATACACCACCACCGCGAAATCGGGGCGCGAGCTGGCCCGGTCAATCGGATCGGCCGCATCGGCGTTGCCCGCGTCGAACCGCGTCTCCATCAGCGCCGCCACTTCGCCGCCCGCCGAGAATCCCATGATCCCGATCCGCGCCCGGTCCAAGCCCCATTCGGCGGCCCGGCTGCGCACCGTCCGCATCGCCCGCGCCGCATCCGCCAGGGCGTTCGCTTCCACCGTGTAATGTGAGCCCGGCGCGCGCGCCAGCCGGTACTTCAGCACGAACGCCGCGATCCCGTTGCGGTTCAGAAAATCGGCGATCTCCCAGCCTTCCTTGTCGATCACCAGTTGCGAATGCCCGCCGCCCGGCGCCACCACCACCGCCATCCCGCTGGCCTTCTCCTTCGGCGGCAAGAACACGTAAATCGATGGGTAATGCACCACCGTGAAATTGCTCGGCAGCCTGGCGTCTCCCTTGAAGACTTCCGCCGCCGTTTCCCCCTCCGATCCCGGCGCGCCCTTGGGCCAGAGCCGTATCTCCTCTCCCCGTTCGGCGGCCAGCGCCGCCGCCGCGACAAACATGGTCAACATCCACCGCCCTCGCATGATCCCTCCCGGTCCCTACCACCCTATCACGCGCTCACTTTCGTAACGCCGGCTGTCTTTGCCGCCGGTTCCTTGCGCGCCCCGCCGGCAGACCGAGGTAGGGCACGCTTTAGAGGTTGCTGAAAAACACCAAAAGCATCAGGGCCACGGATAAACATAGATTGAAAAGAACTGGTAACTGCGTCTTTTCCTCCGTGTCTCAACGAAGGCGTTCACCGCATTATCCGTGTTTATCTGTGTTCTTCCGTGGCTCGGATTGGTTTTCGCTCTTCTTCTGCGGCCCGCCCTATCCCTTGAGAAACTGCCCGATGGCCCTCGTGGCCTGGCGGATGCGCTGCTCGTTTTCGACCAATGCGAACCGCACGTGCCCTTCGCCCAGCGGGCCGAATCCGATGCCAGGCGAAACCGCGACCAGCGCTTTTTCCATCAGCAGCTTGGAGAACTCGAACGACCCCAGATCGCGGTAGCGCTCCGGCAGCGGCGCCCACAGGAACATCGACCCGCGCGGCTTCTCCACCGGCCACCCTGCGCGTTTCAGCCCCGTCACCAGCACGTCGCGCCGCTTCTGATAGTTGGCGCAAATCTTGCGCGTATCCGCCTCGCACTCGCGCAGCGCGACAATCGATGCGATCTGAATCGGCTGGAACACGCCGTAATCCAGGTAGCTCTTAATCCGCGCCAGCGCCGCGATCATCTTCGGGTTGCCCAGGCAATATCCCACCCGCCAGCCCGCCATGTTGTAACTCTTCGACATGGAGAAGATCTCGACCGCGATCTCCTTGGCGCCATCCACCTGCAAAATGCTGGGCGGCCGGTAACCGTCGAAGCCGAGATCGGCATAAGCGAAATCGTGGATGATCATGGTGCCGTGCGCCGCCGCGAGGCGCACGATTTCTTTCATGAAATCCAGATCCACGCACACCGTGGTGGGATTGTGCGGGAAGCTAATGAGAAGCATCTTCGGCTTGCGCGTTGCCGTGCGGTAGAAATCTTCGAGCGCATTCAGGAACGTCGGCGCATCGGGCATCGGCAGCACCTCGGCGGTGCCTTCGGCCATGATCACGCCGTATTGGTGAATCGGGTACGCCGGGTTCGGCGAAACCACCACATCGCCCGGACCCACGGTGGCGAACAACAGGTGCGCCAGCGCATCCTTGGCGCCGATGGTGACGATGGCTTCGCGCTCCGGGTCCAGCTCCACGCCGTAATTAGTGAGATAGCGCTTGGTGATTTCCTCGCGCAGCCGCGGAATTCCGCGCGATTGCGAGTAGCGATGGTTGCGCGCGTTGCGTGCGGCCTCCACCAGCTTCGCCACCACCACACGCGGCGTAGCCCCATCCGGGTTGCCCATCCCCAAATCGATAACGTCGATCTGGGCCGCGCGCGCCTTGGCGCGCATCTCGTTGATCACCGCGAATACGTATGGCGGCAGCTTCTGAATTCGATAGAAGTCCTGTGAAGTTTCCGGCAATGTGATTGTTTCTGGCACTGCAATTATTTTACGACGCCGGGAGCGTGAGGCTGCGGCGCGGCCTCAGCCCCTAGTCCCTGGTAACTTACGAACGCCAACCGTCGGCTGTCTGGGGACCATGCATGCCCAACGAGCGTTCCTGGTCCGCCGATCAGTTTGGCGAGTACTCGAATTCGCCCATCGGCCAGGGTCATCACCCGCAGCGTGATCTCCGCGGCTGACACCTCGGGAAAATGCGAGCCGCGGTGCTGCGGAGTCAGAAACGCGACCAGCCGCCCGTCAGGCGAGACAGTCGGGCTCCAGCTGCCCGCACCGTCCTTGGTAACCTGTTCCGGTCGCGAACCGTCGGGACGCATCCGCCAGATTTCCCCTGCGCCCGAGCGGTCGGAATTGAAGTAAATGTATTCTCCGTCCGGCGAGTACTCCGCCGAACCGCTCGCATCAGTCGCGGCTAGGTGCGTTTCCGCGCCGCCGGCGGCGGGAGTCGTGTAGATGCCTAATTCAGTGCCACGACCGCCAATGAAAACTATGGTCTTCCCGTCGGGCGACCAGCCCTGAAAGTAAGACGGGGATTGTGCCGCGACGCGGCGGGGGGCGCCGCCGCCAACAGGTACCACGTAAATGTTCACCTCGCGGTCGTTGGTGAAGGCTAGCATCGTGCCGTCCGGCGAGATGCCATGGAGGCACCTGGAATCGATGGACCCAGTGTCGATGGCCCTTGGCTCGCCACCAGCTACGGGCACGCTCTCGATTCGGCCGCCAAGGCTGAACAGCAGTGACGCACCATCCGGAGCCCAGCTTGCCGCATCAATAGCGGACTCGGGCCAGGGTGCAGCGAAGATCACCCGCCGATCCGTGGAAGCCACGTCGATGGTTTCGAGAGTGCTGTACTGCTCGGACACCTCAGGTGAAAGGGCACCCAGCGCGACACTTGCGAACTCCGCCCTCTCCACCGCATCCTTGTTGTGCGCGCAAACTCCCAGCCCCACATAAAACGCCCCCGTCAGCGGCACCCGCATCGAGCCGCCCGCAAACTGGAACTTGCCATCCTCGCCCGCCAGCCACATCGTGAACTCATCGCCGTATTTCTGCAGGCGCAATTTCTTCGGCGCGGAAATGTTGGATTGGATTTCGTGCGTATCCGCGCCCTTGGCATCGCGCGATTGGAGCGACGTCAACCCGACGCCATGCAGCGCCACATCGGCATATGCCGAATCCGCGTCCAGGCTCTGCCGCGCCATCAGCATCGCCTTCTTGTGCGGATCTCCGCCTTGCCCAAGCACGGAAATGTCGGCCGTCAGCGTGAAATCTCCCTCCATCTTTTTCCAGACGAACTGGAACGCGTCCGCCGTCGCCCACACGTTCTCGCCGCTGCCGCTGATGGTGTAGCTGCGCTTCGCCGCATCGTACACGACGGAGCCCGGATGCAGAACCGTGCCCACGTCCGTGTGATCTGTGAACAGGCCGATCGGCTCAGCCGCCTGTGCCTGCGCGCGGCCGCCAGTCGCCGTTAGAAGACACCCGCACATCGCCCATCGCGCGCTTCGCCAATTCATCGAAAACACCTCTACAGCTTAGATTCGCACGCCCACGGCCGCCTGGAGCATCCACTACCGGTAACGCCGGCGATCTTGTCGCCGGTTCTTTGCCAGTGTTCGAACGGGCCGCCAGACCGCTCCCAAGAAAAGCACCGGCGGCAAAAGACCGCCGGCGTTACCAGCCGTTACCTGCCTCACGAGCAATTTCGGTAAGAATCTTACCGTTTTTCTTCGGAAACAAAGGAGTTAGTCGCTGCTTTTGGTAAGATTCTTTCCAAAACCGGGCGTTGGCAGGTCGGGGACCTGCCTCACTTCTACTTCGCCCCGCAGGCTTCGGGCTTGGGAATCTTCTGGTCCGCGTTTTTGCTGTAGCACCAGCCGATCAGCGCGTCCGGGTAGCGGCCGGCATTGGCGCGGCGCAGATCGTCCAGGTTGATCTGCTTGAACTCGAATTGAATGGAGCCGTCCGACATCACGGTGGCCAGCAGGTAGCCATACACATCGGTGCGGGCAATCGTCCCGCCTGAAACGCCCGGCGGCAGCCGGTAACGCACCGCGCCGGCTGTTCCCACAATCCATCCCGGCAGCACCTGGTCGCCCCAGTAGGACGTGCGGTAGACATCGTCCATGATGAAGTGCGAGTGGCTGGCCAGCACGTACACCCGCTTGCCCCTCTGCTGCAAATCACAGAGCATGCTGTAGACCTCGCGGCCGGTTTCGATTCCCGCGCCGGAATCGCACATGCTGTGGCTCAAGCCCTTGCTGCCCGGCAGCGCCTCATGCATCCCGGCGACCACCGTCACAATGTCGCCGTTTTTCCGGTCGGCGGCGAGGCGCGCGCGAATCCACTTCATCTGCTCCGCGTCGAAGCTGTTGCCGGCGTTATCGAGCGACAAGAAATCCGTGTGATTCATGACCCAGTGATAATACGTGCGAACGCCGGGCGCGTCGCCATCGGCCCGGCGCTGCGCGGCCAGGCGCGGGCTGTTCAGATAGCTTTCGAACTGAGCCACGTATCCGTCGCGCGTCTGGGGAAAAATCAACTCGTGATTTCCGATGCCCAGGAAAACTTCCAGCTTGCCGAAAGGATGAAGCTGATGCTCGATAAAATCCGGCCACGCTTTCTGCAAGTAGTTGATGATGCTGAGGTGCGGGGCGTCCAGGTGCAGTTCGTGCGGTGGCGCCATGTCCTCATCGAAATCGTAGATGGCGCGGAAGTCGCCCAGGTGCCAATAGAAGCTGGCTCCGCTCGCCACCACCTGCCCGGCGATGGCGGGCATCACCACGTCGCCGCAATTGCGCGAATCGCCGGAGACGGCGAACTTCCACACCGGGGCGGGCGGATTCTGCGCCGCAAGGCACACAGGAAGCGCCAGCAGCAGAAGCAGTTTCATGGCAGGAACGCGGTTCGTCGTCACGGAAACCTCCGCGGAGGCGGCGGCAACCCGATCGGCTCGCGCGTCCACCCCACCTTAGCTTTGTAGCACAGCTTTGTGGCGTAACGACGCCCGATCGCAACGGGACGGCGAAGCCAGTTTGCTATGCTGAGATTTGACCCGCTCTACCCTGCTCCGCCTGGCGCTGCCGCTCGCGTTGACAGCCGCTGCCGCGGCTCAATCGACGCTGGTCGATGCCATGAGCCAGGAACTGGCGCGCAATTTTCAGGCGCTCAAGGACAAGGCCGAGCCTCCGCCGTACTTTCTGAGTTACGAAATCACCCAGGAAGACGCCTATAACGTGTCCGCGTCGTTGGGTGCGATCGATTCGACGGGTGGCGGGAAATCGCGAACGCTGGATGTTTCGGTCCGCGTGGGCTCGCCGAAACTGGACAACTACCACCGCGTGCGCGGAGCCGGCGGAGGCGCCGCGCAATTCACATCCGGATCGCAGATCACCTACGAGGACAATGTCAATTCCATCAAGCACCGCTTGTGGGAGGAGACCGATCGCGCCTATCGCGCGGCGGCCGAGCGGCTGATCCGGATCGAGACCAACACCCAAGTGAAAGTGGCGGAAGAGGATGCCTCGGCCGATTTTTCCAGCGCGCCGCGCGAGGTTTCGCTCGCCGCGCCCGTGAAGCTCAAGTTCGACAAAGAGGAATGGACCGGCCGCATTCGCAAGCTCTCCGAGCGGTTCCGCAATTACCCCGGCGTGCTCACCAGCCAGGTGTCGGTTTCCGTGCAGGCCGAAACGCGCTACTTCGTGAACACGGAAGGAACGCGGCTCGCCTTTGGCCGCGGCTACGCGCGCATCTTCATTTCCGCTTCCGCCAAGGCCGCCGATGGCGCCGACGTGGCCAACTTCCAGAGCTTCGAAGCGGAAGACGCGGACCACCTGCCGGACGACAAGACCGTGCTGGCGGGGATCGACCGAATCGGCAAAGACGTGACCGCGCTGCTGAGCGCGCCCGAAGCCGAGCCGTTCGTGGGACCCGCGATTCTCTCCGGCAGCGCGGCGGGCGTGTTCTTTCACGAGATCTTCGGCCATCGCATCGAGGGCCACCGGCAGAAGGATGAGAACGAGGGGCAGACCTTCACCAAGAGCGTCGGCACCGAGGTGCTGCCCAGTTTCCTGTCGGTGATTTTCGATCCCACGCGGCACTCGGCCGCGGGTGAGGACCTTTTCGGCTGGTACGATTACGACGACGAGGGAGTCAAGGCGAAACCGATGACCGCCGTCGAAAACGGCGTGCTCAAGACTTTCCTCATGTCCCGTTCGCCGATTGCGGGTTTCGGCCAGTCGAACGGTCACGGCCGCCGCCAGCCCGGTTATGAAGTGGTTTCGCGGCAGTCGAACCTGATCGTGGAATCGGCCAAAGCGGTGTCCGACGCCCGTCTGCGCGAGATGCTGATCGAAGAGATCAAGCGACAGAACAAGCCTTATGGCCTCTACTTCCGCGACATCACCAACGGTTTTACCACTACCAGCCGCGCCGGATTGCAGGCCTTCAGCGTGGTTCCGGTGATCGTGTATCGCGTGTACGCCGACGGCCGTCCGGACGAACTGGTGCGCGGCGCGGATATCGTGGGCACGCCGCTCGCGAGCTTCGCCAAGATCCTGGCCACCGGGGACAAGCCGGAGGTGTTCAACGGCTACTGCGGCGCGGAAAGCGGCAGCATACCGGTCTCCGCGGTGTCGCCGGCCATCCTGGTATCGGAAATCGAAATCGAAAAGAAGGCCAAAGCCAACGACCGGCCACCGCTGCTCCCCGAGCCGGCGAGCTCCGAAAAAGGGGGCGGATTGTGAGAACGTTGGTTGACAGGCGGAAGCGCCTGCCCCACATCGCGCCAAAGTGGGACAGGTGCCTTCGCCTGTCAACTGCGAAACGGCTGACGCTGGTTGCGGCTGTTACGGCGCTGGCAGCCTTGGCGGCGGATGCCCCCGCGCCGCCGGACCCGGTGCTGGCGGCCATGCGCGACGAAATCGCGCGCTCGGGCAAGCTCACCGTCTCCAACCTGGATGCCCCGTACTTCATTCAGTACGTGATCGACGAAGGCGACTCCTTCAGCGTCGCGGCTTCGCTCGGCGGCCTGCTGGCACGGCGCCGCGACCACATCCGGCAGCCGGAGGTCACTGTCCGGGTGGGCGACTACAAGTTCGATAACACCAACTTCGCCGGCCGCGTGGGCGGCACGCGCTATGACCTGGGCCGCTGGCCGCTCGACGACTCCTATCCGGTGCTGCGCCGCTACTTTTGGCTGGCCACCGATTCGGTATACAAGAGCGCCGTGGAGACCATTTCGCGCAAGCGCGCGGCGCGGCGCAATCTCACCGAGAGCAGTCCCGCCGACGACTTTTCGCACGCCCCAAAGATGGAGTATATTCACGAGCTGAGCCGTCTGGCGATCGACGAAAACGATTGGGCCGCGCGGGTGCGCTCGCTGTCCGCCATTTTCACCGATTATCCCGCGGTGCTCGATTCGCGCGTGGACCTGGAGGCCGAGGCCGGCGGCTACTACGTGGTGAATTCGGAAGGCACGGCGGTGCGCGCGGCCGAAAACGCAGCTTCGCTGCGGGTGCGCGCGGTGGCGCAAGCGGCGGATGGCATGATGCTGCGCGACGCCATCGACTTCCTCGCGCTCGACCCCGCGCACCTGCCGGGCGATGCCGATTTGAATGGCACGCTCCGCGAGATGGCGAAGAACCTGGAAGCGCTCGCCAAAGCCCCCAAGGGCGAAGATTACAGCGGCCCGGTGCTGTTTGAAGGCGTGGCCGGCCCGCAGATCTTCGCCGAGCTGCTGGGCCGCAACCTGGCGCTCACGCGCAAACCGGAAGGCGGGCGCGGCGGGTTCGACTCGAGCGAGCTCGAAGGGCGCTTGGGCGCGCGCGTCTTGCCTGAATCGTTCGACGCGGTGGATGACCCGACGCAGCGGGAATGGCGCGGCCGGCCGCTGTTTGGCGCCTATGACGTGGATCGCGAAGGCGTCAAAGCGCAACCGCTCACGCTGGTCGAAAAAGGCGTTCTCAAGGGTTTCCTGCTGACGCGGCAGCCGGTGCGCGGATTCGCCGCTTCCAACGGCCACGCGCGCCTGCCCGGGCCGTATGGCGCCGCAACCGCCAGCGTCGGCAACCTCTTCATCAGCTCCTCGGAAACCATGCCCGCCGGCGACCTGAAGAAAAAACTGATCGAGCTGGTTGCCGCGCGCAACCTGGCCTACGGCATTGTGGTGCGCAAAATGGACTATCCGTCCACCGCGTCTTTCGACGAACTGCGGCGCATGCTCGCGGGCGGCGAGAGCGCGGCGCATCCGGTCAGCTCGCCGGTGCTGATCTATAAGGTCTATCCGGACGGGCGCGAAGAGCTGGTGCGCGGGCTTCGCTTCCGCGAGCTGAACGTGCGGTCGCTCAAAGACATTTTGGTAGCCGGCGACGACGACACGGTTTTCGACTATCTGGATAATGGCCTTCCACTGGCCCTGGTGGGCGCGGCCAGCTACACCACCGAAAGCTGCGTGGTGGCGCCTTCGATCATCGTCGACGACCTGGAGCTGCACCCGGTGGAAGCGGAACTGCCCAAGCTGCCGGTGGCGCCGCCGCCGGAGATGGCGCGATAGGAACCCGCTATGCGCCTGCTGGGCCGCTACATATTCCGCGAGATTCTGACCAGCGCGGTGCTGGGCACCCTGCTGGCCACGTTTGTCATCTTCCTGCGCGCGGCCGACAAGCTGTTCGCGGTTCTGGTGGGAGCCAACAACGCGTCCTTCGCCACCGTGATGGAGCTGCTGCTGTGGGCGATGCCGCCGGTGCTGCCGCTCACCATTCCGTTCGGCGTGCTGGTGGGCATTTTGATCGGGCTCGGCAGGATGGCGTCCGATGGCGAGATCACCGCCATGCGGGCGGCGGGCGTCTCCAGCCGCAAGGTGATCCTGCCGGTGGTGCTGTTCGCCGCCCTGGGCATGAGCCTGGCGGGCCTGGCTTCGCTGCGGCTGACGCCGCTCGCCATCCGCAGGAGCACCGACATCATCAACGACCTGCTGCAAGGCCAGGTTTCCGCGGCAATCCCGCCGCGCGTCTTCAACGAGAATTTTCCCAACCGGATCCTCTACGTGGGCGACGTGGGGACGGGGCCGGTGGTGAAGTGGCGGCCGGTGTTCATCGCCGATATCACGCCGCCCGAGCAGCGCGTTTCCGGCATGCGCGAAAAAGCCGAAGGACCGATGATCACCGTGGCGCGCGGAGCCATCGCCTTGCCGGACCCCAGGAACAACCGCATTCAGATCACGCTCTACGACTACTGTTCGCACGAGATGGGCAAGGACCGCGTGGCCAACGATTCGTGCGCGCCCATCAGCACGCAGGTGCTCGACGCCTCGCCGCCGGAACATAAGACGCCGCCCACGGCCGCCATGAACACCCGCCAGTTGCTGCGCTATCCGCGCTCCGGGGAGGACTGGACCGAGGTGCGCATCGAGCTATTCCGGCGGTTCGCGCTGCCGGTGGCCTGCATCGCGCTGGCGCTGGTCGGCATCCCGCTCGGCATCGCCACGCGCAAGGGCGGCAAGTCCGCCGGTTACGTTATCGCGCTGTTCCTCAGCTTTTTCTGTTATCACCTTTCCTCGCTGACGCTGATCGGGTTTGCCAAGCAAAGAGCCCTCTCCGTGCCAGTCGCGGTGTGGCTGCCGGATGCCGCATTCCTTTTGGCCGGCATCGTCTTTCTCTACCGCATGGAGCGGCCCGGAGACCGCGACCTGCTGGGTGGCTTCGCCGCTGGCCTGGCCCGCATAGGCGGATGGCTGCGGCGCAAGAAGCCGCAACCGGCGGCGCCGGTGGCCCGCCTGCCGCATTGGCGGCTTCCCATCCTTCCGCAGATCGTCGATGCCTACATCCTGAGCAGCTTCATGTTTTATCTCTGCGTGGTGCTGGCCAGTCTGTTGTCGATGATTCTGGCGTATAACTTTTTCGAGCTGATGGGCGACTGGATCCGCAACAAGATCCCGCTCATGGAGATGTTCTCCTATCTCTTCTTCCTCACTCCCGAGTTGATTTACGAAACCCTGCCGTTCGCCATTCTGGTGGCCGTGTTGGTTCACCTGGGCGTGCTGAGCAAGCAGAACGAAATCACCGCGTTCCGCGCCTGCGGCGTGAGTCTATTTAGGCTGGCGATGCCGCTGCTGCTGGCGGGCACTTTGTTCGCCGGCGGGCTGTTCGCGTTCGAGTTCTATTACGTGCCCGGCGCCAACCTCAAGCAGGACGCCATGCGCGACGAGATCAAGGGCCGGCCCAAGCAGACTTACCAACGCGCGGACCACAAGTGGATCATGGGCCACTCGCGCATCTACTATTACGAATTCTTCGACCATGCGGCGGGCGTCATGCACGGAGTGGACGTGTTCGACATGGATCCCAACACGTTCCGCCTGAAGCGCGAAATTGTGGCGCAGCGCGGGCAGTGGAGCCCGGCGCTGAAGACGTGGGTTTTCGAGAACGGCTGGAGCTGCCGCTTCGCGGGCGATTCGTGCAGCGCCTACCAGTCTTTTTCGAGCGAACCCGGCGGCATGGAGACTCGCTGGCACTCCGACCTGACCGAGCCGCCCGATTATTTCGTCACCGCGGCGGTGCAGGAAAAACAGATGAACTTTATCCGCCTGGACCGCTATATTCACGACCTGCAGGAACGCGGTTTCCCCACCGGCAAGCTGCAAGTGCAGTTCTATCTGAAATTCGCGCTGCCGCTCGTTGCGCTGATCATGGCCATGATCGCCGTGCCGTACGGATTCCTGGTGGGCAACCGGGGCGCCATGGCCGGCATCGGCGTCAGCCTTGGCATCGGCGTGGGGTACAAGGGCCTGGGCATCCTGTTCGAAAAGATCGGCGACGTGAACCTTCTGCCGCCCACCATGGCAGCCTGGTCTCCGGACGTTATATTCGGCCTCGCCGGATTGTACCTGCTGCTGCGGATGCGGAGTTAAATCGGAGCCGCGACCATCGGGAGCGGTTCGCATCGTCGCCAACCGGATATGAACACAAAGATTCTCGACATAATCTGCCTTGCCGTTCTATGCATCATCCTGACGCTGGGTCTTTGGCCATTTCATGCTCCCACCGATCAAGTCACGTGGCTGAGAGATAGCAATGGCCTGCGTTTCGGCGGACACGGCACGGCGATTGGCTCCGGTCGATTGGAGCCGCCGAATGACCGCCGGAGCGGTCTATCCGGCAGCATCGAGATCTGGCTGGTGCCCGGACGCGTTCCGGATAGCAGCACTTTCCTGGCGTTTTGCACTCCCGAGGATCCCTTTCGATTTTCGCTGCACGAATCGGAAACGGATCTTCGACTGCAAGCTGCGATTCCCAACGACCGGACTCGGACGCGTGCTGCGAAGCTCTACGTTCCGCGCGTGTTTCGCGAGGGCCGGCCGATCTTCTTTTCGATCACTTCGGGCGCCAACGGGACGACGGTCTACATTGATGGCGTTTTGGCCAGGCGCGCGCCATGGTTCCGGCTCCCCGCGAATGGTTTCTCGGGCCGTATCGTCCTCGGCGATTCTCCCGGGCAGACCGATGGTTGGACTGGCCAGGTGCTGGGTTTCGCGGTTTACGATCGCGAACTCACGCCGCCGCAGCTCTTCGAACACTACCGAAGCTGGACCCAGACCGGAGACCCCCGCATCCAAACCGGTGAAGGCAATGTGGCGCTTTACCTTCTTGACGAGCGCAGGGGGAGCGTCGTCCACAATCGCGTCAATTCCGCAGCCGATCTGGCGATCCCGGAAAAGTACGTGGTGTTGGATCAAATCTTCCTGGAGCCATTTTGGAAAGAATTCAACATGTCCTGGAGCTATTGGGGCGCGGCTCTCAAGAACATCGTCGGGTTCATTCCTCTCGGTTTCTGCTTTTGCGCTCGCTTGTCCGTGGCGCGCGGTGTCAAGCGGGTTGCCCTGACGACCGTGTTACTGGGGGCGCTGGTCAGCCTCATCATCGAGGTTCTTCAGGCGTATCTTCCGACGCGAGACTCCGGTACGACCGACATCATCACGAATACGTTCGGAACCTGGGTTGGAGTGATAGGGTTCCGGAGCGAGGCTGCGCAAACTTTCTTCGCGGCATTGCGTCAGTGGAATGAGGCGCGAACCGGGGCTCCCCGCGGCGACTGACACCCGTATCGGAATTTCACAGAGTGTTGCAGCGGTTGCCCGGTGTAACCTAGGTAACCCGGGCCTCGCAATTCGCGTCTAACACTGTGATGACAATGATGGTTACGAAATTCCCCATGGTTCTGGGATGCTTCCTGGCGATGGCTTTACCCGGCGCCGGCCTGGCCCGCGCGCCGAAGAACGCCGCGGCGGCAAATTATCCCGCCAATTACGAAGGTGGCACCCTGCAGCTTGGTCACAGCAAGGTGAGGGCGACGCTCGGTGCGGATGAAGTGGTGCTGGTGCAGCATGGCCGCCGGATCGCCGTGCCCGCCAGCAGCATCACGGAGATCGATTGCGCCACCGGTGTTCACCGCCGACTCGGCGCCGCCGTGCTCGACGTGGTGCCTTACATGCACCTGGGCGAGAGTGAGAGCCACTACGTTGGCGTCACCTGGATCAACAGCGCCGAGACAGGCGCAACGCCGAAGGTGGAAGTCCTCTTCAAGTTGAACAAAAGCGAGTACGCCGCTTTTCTTTCCAGCCTGGAACGCCTGACCGGAAAGAAAGCCGTCGACACCAACCAAACGCGCACCGCCGTTCACTACGACTGATGGTGCGGATTCAGGATTATCTGTTGAACCGGCGGCGGGCAAACGCGCCCAAGCCGAGCAGCCCGCTACCCAGCAGCAGGAGCGATCCCGGCTCCGGAACAGCGGAGGCGGAGGCATCGCGGACATTCGCCAGCGCAAACCCGACTTCCGCGCTGGAAATGCTGATCGTCGCCGAGGTGATGAGATTGGCGCCGGCATCCGCGGCGAACAGCAGTGCACCGTTAGGCGTAGTTACGGACGAAGTTTCTGTGCCAAGGAGCGTACTGCCAGCTCCCAGCCAATCCACGGTGATATTGAAAGTCCCGAAGTCATCCGCCTCGATCTCGAAGCCAAAAACCTCCACCGCCTGACTCAATGTGATGGTATCGGTGGTGTCTACGTCACTGAAGCCGACCCGGGGCGTCGAAGACTCAACCGCGGGGGGCGAGTTCCAGTTGTTCCATCCTCCGGAAGGGACCGTCGCGGCGGTTAGCGTATCACTGGAGATCGCGGTCACTGTGCCGTCTGTGACCGATGTAAAAGTCGCTCCGTTCGACACCGTGATCGGCATCAGACTGGTGCAGAGATCGTAGGTGCCGCACATAGCGGAGTTTCCAGGCTGGGAGATATAGCTGATGGGCCCGGCCTGCGCGCTGGCCACCGCAAAGGCGAGTAGGGCGAGCCAGATCGCGGCACCACCGTAAGAAAATCCTTGTATCCGCTTAGGGTAAGTCTGCATCGTTGCCTCTGTACTTGTAGATGGATTAGCCGGGATTTCCGTACTTGCTTACCAGCTTCCTCAGAGTTTATCACCAGCTCGCCAATTTCTGAACAGCGAATTGCAGGTTTTCGCCACTTTTTCTCCTGAACAGTCTCTTTACTCGGCCGAACTTTAACTTCTCAACACATTTCCGTCCGGAATCGCTCGCGAAAGCCGCTATCTGGCTGCCCCGGACTCACGCTGGTCTCGCTTCACCAAGCCGTTCATGCCCCAATCCGTCAGCTTCGTTGTCCGGCTCTCGCCGTACGGCGATCGAAGCTCCTCGATTCGAAAGTCGATGCTCTTGTCGTGTACTTCCGCCAACGCGTGTCCGAAAAACCAGCCGTCCTGGTAGGCTCGGGACAACCGCAGGTGCCCGCCCGAGCTCACCATGGAGATATAGGTCACGCCTTCGAGCTCGAAATGCAGCATCTGGTGAAGATGACCGGCGATCACATACTGCACGCCATACCGTTTGGCAAGCTGGTGCAGCGCAAATTTCGGATTCCCGAGCGCCACGTCGACTAACCAGCTTGGCCGGTGCGAGACGACGATTTTCAATGGCTGGCCGGCATGAGCCTTCAAGTCGGTCTCGAGGAAAGCCAGCTCCTCTGTAGCCAGTTCGTCGGACCGGCTATTGTCCAGCACGGTGAAATGCGCCTGATCGTAATCGAAACTGTAATGCGCCTTGTGCGCCGCGTACTGCTGGAAGAGCCGCTCCGATTCGATGGACCAGATGTCATGGTTGCCAGGCACCAGATACAGTGGATAGCGCCGGAAGGGCTTGAGAATTTGATCGACTTCGCGCCACTCGGCTTCCGCGCTTTGGTCGTTCATTCCCTGAATGGTGTCGCCGACGCTGAGGACGAAGGCAGGGTTTTCGGCCGCCACGTCTTTCCACACCTGCTCGTAAACGCCGGGTTGAGCCTCGCCGGTCCGATCGCCGAGAATGGCGAAGCGGAAGGAACCGGATGCCGGAGCGCCCCAAATCGAGAGCAGAAGCGCAAAGAGCAACCCGCCCAGCACGAGGCCACGGCGATACTGAGTTCGGGTTGGCAAGCGATGCAACATCTCTCCTAAAGCGGTAACGCCGGCGGTCTTTGCCGCCGGTTCTTCTTCTTCGTCTCGATTGCGGTGCACTGGCAGCGGCCGCGTCCGCACTTTGGCAAATCACCGGCGACAAGATCGCCGGCGTTACCGTTATCCCTTCATCGCCCAGCGCGCCAACTCCGCCAGTTTCGGCGGCTTGCCTTGCATCAGGATCGCTACGCGAAAGATTCGCGACGCTGCCCAGACGGTTGCGGACGCGAAGAGCAGGGAGCCCGCCAGCCCCACCCACGGTTGCCACAATGGGACGCCGCTCGGCATGGCCTGCCGCAACAGCATCAGGATGGGTGTAAACACCGGCACCAGCGATAACACAGTAGCCAGCATCCCGTTGGGCTCCCGCATCACCGTCACCAGCATGAACGCCGGAAGAAGCACCGGCATCAGCAGAACGACGGCCAAATTCTGTGCGTCCTGCGGCGTCGAGCAGCACGCTCCCAGCGCCGCGGCGAGGGCGCACAGCATCACGACATCGGTCAAGAGGTACACATAAAACCAGGGGATGATGCTGAGCGGCAACAGGCCGCCGACTCCCAACGCATTCACCGCTACCACGCCGGCAATCACATATAAAAGGGAGCTGGTCACCGAGACCCCAACCGAACCCAGCACCTTGCCGGTCATCAATTCGAACGGGCTGGCCGCGCCCAGCAACGTCTCCACAACGCGCTGGCTCTTGTCCTGCGTCACGCTTTGCAGCATGGGAGCCGAGCCAACCATCACGATCATGACCATAACCACGGCCACAAAGGCGGGCACCACAACCTCGAGTTCGCTGCGTTTGCGCGCCTCCTGTACCGCGCCGGTTTTTTCGTCGCGCTCCACCAGGCTCATCCCGTCGATGCGGACCCAGGCCATCAGATCTGGGCTGCGCTGGATGTCGATACCGAGTTGCGCCAGGCGCGCCAGGCGCACTCCGTCGCTGATGGGGCCGCTCAGCCAGCGGCGCATCTCGTCGATACCGCCGGCGTTGGTGTAATAGGAGATGCCCGTGTCGGGGTTGGTCTTCTTGCTGGTCCCCAAGTCGAAATCTTCGCTATCGTCGCCGGGTTTCGGCGGGCGCAGCGCGTCTTTCCCGATTTCGAGAAATGCCGCCAATTGGCGGCTGCGGACGCGGTCGGAGAGTGCCAGCAACTGATTCGCGCCGGAGGCCGGATCGGCGGCCGGCGCGATCACCTCGAAAACGTAGCGGGGCTCGATCTGCCGGTGCGTCTTCTTATCGAAAAGCTCCCGTTCGTTCTTTTCGTGGACGGCGCTCACTAGCGCGCCGGCCACCACGCCTGTGTGGTCGATGACGGCTATGCGGCGGTCCGTCAGGTCCGGTTTGCCCCTGAGAAACGACATGCCGATGGACCCGCCGCCAAACAGAATGGGAGCCACCACCAGGCCGAACACAAACGCCTTGGTACGCACGGTCGCCAGATAGTCGCGCCTGGCAATCGTGAAGACCTTATGCATTCGCATGGTTCGCCTCCTCGGCCGCCGGGCCGGCAATCCGCATGAAGATGTCGTGCAGGGAAGGTCTCATCAGGGAGAAGCTGGTCAGGCGAACCTGCGCCACCAGGGCGCGCAGCGCCTCTTGCGGATCCGCGCCATGGGCCAGCCGCAATTCCCGCACCTGTCCCAGGTCGCGGATCTGCTCCACTCCGGGAAGCGACTCGACCGCCGCGAAGCCGCCGTCGGCCGTGACCCGTATGGTGTCTTCGCCGTACTGGTCCTGAATCGAGGCCAGCGTGCCATCCAGCACCTTTCTGCCGCGGAAGATCATCAGGATGTACTCGCACATGGATTCCGCCAGGTACATGTCATGGGTGCTGAGAATCACCGTGACGCCGCGGCCGCGAAGATCGAGAATAGCGGAACGGATGGCCTCCGCACTCACCGGATCGAGGCCGCTAAAGGGTTCGTCCAGGATGAGCAGTTTGGGTTCGGGAATCACGGTGGCGATGAACTGGACTTTTTGGCTCATGCCTTTGCTGAGCGTTTCCACCTTATCGGAGGCGCGGCTCGCCAGGCCCAGTCTCTCCAGCCAGCGCGCCACATCGGCTTTGACACTGCGGCCGGAACGCAGCTCGCCGTAGAATTCCAGCAGCGCCTGAACGGTCATTTTCTGATACAGGCCCCGCTCCTCGGGAAGGTATCCGATGAGGTCCGTGCTGTTCTCCGGCCGGCCGTCTCCGAACAGGCGGATCTCTCCCCGGTCGGGGTAGAAAATGTTCACGATCATGCGCATGGTGGTGGTCTTGCCGGAGCCGTTCGGCCCGATGAATCCATAGATCGAGCCCTGGGGCACCGTGAGCGAGAGGTCGTCCACCGCGGTTACGGTCGCGAACGTCCTGGTTACGTGCGAGATACTTACGGCGTCCATTGGCTGGAATGGTAACAGATTCCGTGTGCTGTTTTGCTCATAGGAAGCCGGCCGCGGACACTTGCGCGCGCGGCTGCAAGGGTGATACAGGTCAATTGCGGTATAATCGAATTTCATACACGCAACTCTCAAGTTGGAGGTTCCATGAAGATCCCTACCATAGGTGCGACCCTAGCCGGGCTGCTGTTGATTGCAGTACCATCGTTTGCCCAGATCACCTCGCTCGAGGGAGTTGTGACGGGCTTGGATGGCAAGCCGCTGATGGGCGCCGTGATCCAGATCGAGCGCAGCGACGTTAAGACCAAGAAGCCGTACACCACCAAGACCGACAAGAAGGGCCATTACATTTACGGCTTGATCATGGGCACGTACAACGTCAGGTGTCTGGTGGACGATGTGGAAAAGGACCATGTCAACGGCGTGAAAACCGATCCGACTGCCACCAAGTACCAGGATTTCGACCTGAGGAAGGCTGCCGCTCAAGCAGCCGCCATTCAGAAGGCCGCGGCGAGCGGGAACGGCACCCTCTCCAAAGACCAGGAACGCGGCATGACTCCCGAGCAGAAGAAGGCGATCGAGGAGTACTACGCCAAGCAGAAAGAGAACATGAAGAAGAACGCCGCGCTCAATGAAGCGTTCAACGCGGGCAAGACCGCCCTGGACGCCAAGCAGTACGACGCGGCCATCGAGAACTTCAACAAGGCGGCAGAGCTCGATCCCAAGCAGGAGGCCGTCTGGACCAACCTGGCTGTGACTTATGAGGGGTTAGCCAAGACCAAGACCGGCGCCGACGTTGACACGAACATGCAGAAGGCGGCCGACTCGTGGACTAAAGCGATCGCCCTTCACCCCGACGATGCAGGCCTTCATAACAACTACGCGCTGACGCTGGCGGCAGGAAAGCGGTTCCCCGAAGCGCAAGCTGAGCTCGAAAAGGCCACCACCCTCAACCCGGCCGGCGCGGGCCAGTATTATTACAACCTGGGCGCGCTCGAAGTAAACGCCGGCCAGAACGATGCGGCCAGCGAGACCTTTAAGAAAGCGATTTCCATTACGCCGCCCTATGCCGAGGCGTTCTATCAGTATGGCCTCACTCTGATGGCCAAGGCGACGTTGGACAAGGATGGGAAAACGGTCTTCGTTCCCGGAACCGCCGAGGCTTTCCAAAAGTACCTGGACCTGAAGGGTCCGAACGGCGAGGAACCGATTCACGCACAGGAAGCCAAGGCTTTGCTGAGCACGCTGGGCGCTACGCTCCAGACCGAGTACAAGAACCCCGACTCCGGTAAGAAGAAAAAGTCCACCACCAGTAAGTAGCGCGCACAATCCGGGGCAGAGGCGGCGCGCTTCTGCCCCGATCTTCATGATTCGAGCATTCTTCGTCGAGTTTGTTTTCCCTATTCTGCTGTTCCTCGTCATCCGGTCTTTGCTGGGTAATTTCCTCTCGCGGCACCGCAACCCGCCGGCATCCCGCCGGCAGGGCGCGCCCTCGGTTCAGGCAGGGGGCGAATTGAAGAAGGACCCCGTCTGCGGCACCTATGTCTCGACCGCGTCCAGCCTGACCCGCACCGTCAATGGCCAAGTCATACACTTCTGCTCGAAAGCATGCAGCGACCGGTATCCCAAGGCGTGAGGAGCCGCGGCGCGGGCTCCCGCCCTGGCGCTGCCTGGGAGGCGCTTTTCCGAGGCGTTGAGTGGAGTCTCCAGACTCCTGACGCGGCGGAGTTTGGGTCGAGCCAGGCGGGCCCAGTCAGAGGTAGGACGATCGGTTTCTGTCGTCTGTTGGGATGGGCCGCCGGCCCGCGGAATCTCATGAAAAGCCCGGGTAACGCCGGCGATCTTGTCGCCGGTGATTTGCCAGGATTCCCGGAATTTCGGCGCGGTTTTTCGACCCTGTCAAGCGGCGCGCCCCTGCCGAGACGCGACAGGGTCGAAAAAATCACCGGCGACAAGATCGCCGGCGTTACCGGAGTTCGGAATCTGCAGCCGGTTGCGGCTATTGCACGCTGATGTTGCCGGCGTTGCTGGTCTCGCCGTCGATGGTGACCGTGAGCGGGTAGGTGCCGGGGGCCAGACCGGCCGGAATCACCACGTTGGCCTGCACCAGGCTAACCCAGCCGGGCGCCAGTCCGGCAAAGCTCACAGTCGCCGCCGCCGAGCCGACCATGGCGCTGTGAGACGCGGTGGCATAGAGGAGCGTGGTGAGCGGCGCGGCCACACCGTCGGCCGCCGCCGGGTTCAGCGGTCCGGATCCGGTAAGGTATGCGATGATCGTGCTGCCAGCCGCGGCCGGATGGCTGGGACCATTGAGCGAATAATCGGCGGCGTTCTGCACGATCGCGGCGCCGGAAGATTCCGAGAAGAACAAGCCCGGACCCGCCGAGACCACCGGCACGGTAAAAGCCTTGCTCGCGCCGCCCGCCACCGATACGGTCACGCTGGCCGTGCCGATCGCCGTTGCCCACGGAACCTGGAAGTTGATCTGCATCGGCGACACGAAGAATACCGGCGCCGCCTGGCCATTGACGCTCACGCGCACACCGTCTCCACCCAGGCCGGATGCGCCCAGGCTGGCCGGGTAGGGGGCTGCGGACTGGTAGGTTGCGTTGCTCAAGCCGGTGCCAAAAACCGAAGCCAGCGCCCCGGGGGAAATCCGCGGCTGGTAGCCGGCGGCGTTGGTGACACCGGCGATGGTGGGGGTTGCCGGGTTCAACTGGCGAATCACGTCGTTCTCGGAGTCGGCGATGTAGACGTTGCCACTGGCATCCACAGCCACGCCGTGCGGCGACCACATCTGCGCTTCCAGGGCCGGCCCGCCGTCGCCCGAGTAGCCGTCCTTGGTTACGCCCGCGATCGTCGCAATGATCCCATCCGGCGTGACTCTCCGGATGCGCATGTTGGTCGGGTCCGCGATGTAGACGTTGCCCGCGGCGTCCGTCGCCAGGCCCGCCGGGTCGCCCAACTCGGCCTTCGCCGCCGGACCGCCATCGCCCGCAAAGCCGCTATAGCCGTTGCCCGCGAAGTTCAGCGTCAGCACGCCATTCACGAACTTCGACACGGTGTGGAGCTCGACGTCGGAAACGTATATGGCGCCCGAGGCATCGAGCGCGACCCCTTCCGGACAGATCAACTGCCCGGCGGAGGTGCCGAGCCCGACTACGGTGCTGATGATGCCGGCTGTACTGACCATGCGAATCAGGCCCTGGGTCGTAGTCGCGTTCTGGTCGGAATGCGAGTCCGCGATGTACAGGTTTCCGGCGGAATCGACAGCCAAGCCGATGGGGTTATCCAATTGCCCGTTGGTGGCGAGCACATCGTCACTGCCAAAACCCTCTCCGAGGCTTTGATTGCCGGCGTAGGTCGAAATGACGCCGGCGGGAGTGACCTTGCGGATCACCTGGTTCTTCATGTCGGAAATGTACAAGTTCCCGCCCTTATCCACCGCCACGCCGGAAGGATAATTCAGCTCGGCCAAAGTGGCCTGCCCGCCATCGCCGGAGTAGCCGGGAGTTCCGGTGCCAGCCACCGTGGAGATGGTCCCATTCGAGATCATGCGCACGCGGTGGTTGACCGAATCAGCGACGTACACATTCCCCTTCGAGTCGACCGCTGTCGCCACCGGAAGGTTGAATTGGGAGCCAACCGCCGTGCCATCCACGTAGCCCGCGCTGCCATTCCCGCCGATCGTGCTAATCGTGTACTGCTGCGCCGTGGCGCAGAACGCCAGCAGCAGGGCCGGCGCGAATCGTGTGAAATAAGGCCGAAGTGACATGTCCGAACGTTTCTGAATGGAACCGGTAACTACGAGGTTAACACGGACGAAACCCGTGCCACGTGTTGTAGCGGGGGCACTCAGCGTGCCGTTTCGGCACTCCGGCTCGCCAGCCGCGCCAGCCGGAGCGCCAGGATCGTCAGACCCAAACTGCACTCGTCCAAGCTTACTTCTTGAGCAGCGCTTTGATGTCGTCCGGCAGGTCGAATTTGTCCTTGGGTATATCCACGTTGAACTTGTAAGTGTCGAACGTGATGGCGATCTCCTGCCCGCCAGCGCTCTGCATGATCTTGTGTACCACGAGCACGTCGCCCTCTTTGCGGTAGTCGCTGAAGAGGGTCTCGGCCTGCATCTCGCCCATCGGCGTGTTGACGGTGACCTCGGATTTCAGCAGCAGCCCGGACTTCTTGTCGTAAAACTCGGTTGAGGGGTTGCCTTCGTTCGGCGTCTTCACCAGCTTATAGCAATCCTTGCCGTCGACGGTCTCGGCGCCCACGGTCTCGGCCTTCTTGTAAACCTCGCGCCAATTTTCCTCGTGAAAGTGAGCCTCGCGCTTGGTTGACGCCAGTTCATCGCCATCCTTGACGCGCGCGCCCTGCATGGGATTGATCTCCCATGCCACTTTGCCGTCATAGCCCTGTTTGATGGAGCCTACTCCGGTGAGATCGATTTCGACCAGGTCCTTGTCCGGTTCCGCCTTGGTGACCACCATGGTGCCTTTGATGCCAGCGGCAGCCAGCTCCATCGAGCCGGTGATGACCACGTTGTGGGTCTTCTCGAAGGCGGCCTTACCGCCGCTTACCTCCCAGAATTTGTCGAGGATGGTTTCGGCCTTGGGCAGCGCATCGGCCGCCGTTGGCGCTTGCGTTGGGGCCTTGGGCGGCGCTGCCGGCGCAGCACTCTGCGGCGCCGGGGCCGCTGCCTTGGCCTGATCGTCAGCCGCGAGCAGGCTGGCGCCGGCCGTGGCCAGCACCATCACCGCGCAGGCGGCCAGGGTTCGTCTGATTGATATCCGTTTCATAAGGACTAGAACTTCCTTCCATTTCTCAGCCCAAGCAAGAGCGCTGGGCCGATCTCTTAAGCTTGCCAATCCCGGACCGGCGCGGCCGATCAACCTGTTCAGCCGTTCCTTCCAGTCTACGTTGTTCTGGCCGATTCGCCACCACACAGCTTGACCGCTCCCTACGGTCGCGGCTCCGGATGTGCATCGGAGCCGCGACCGTAGGGAGCGGTTGGTGCAAAGACGATGACGCCGCCATTCTCAATTCCTGCCGCTTTCGATCCACGCGATCGCGCGGTCGAGCGCCGGATCGCGACCTTCCAACAGCTCGCGGCGCGACGGCGAGGCGGTTTCGTCCGGTGTCACACCGGCTCCTTCCAGTTGCTTGCCGCCTTCGGAGATATAGTTGGCGATCGCGTACTGAAAGCCATCGCCGTTGGGCAGCCGCTCGAACACGCTTGGCAAGGCGGCGCCGGCAGAGCGCATTCCGAAGACGCGCGCCCGCTTCAGATCTTGCATGCCTCCGGCGAGAATTTCCGACGTCGAGGCGGAGCAGCCGTCCACCAGAATCGCCAGCGGCCCGCGGAACATGGTCGGCTGCGGGAACACTACGAACTTCAATTTGGTGGTGCGCAGGAACATGTCGCCCAGCTTCAGCCCCGGCCGATCCAGGAACCGCGCCGCGACGCCCAGCGCCAGGCCGCCGATCCCGCCCAGGTTGCCGCGCAAGTCGATGACAAAACCGCGGCAGGCCGCGCAATCCTTGATCGCGCCGTCCAGGGCTTTGCTCAAGGTCTCCGGCTCGAAAAAAAGGTTGAACCTTATGTAGCCGACGTCCGGGCGCACCTTGCGCGACTCGACCCAGAAGTACAACGGCGGCAGGTTGCCCAGCGAAAACTCCGCGCCGCGCGGTCGGGCGCGCTCGATTTCCATCGTCGTGCTCCGGCCACCGGCGTCGCGAAAACCAACCTTTACGCGGCTGCCTTCGCCGCCCGCCAGGCGCGCAAAGACGGCCTGCTCCAGCATCAGGTCGTGGAGCGTCGAGCCACGGAAGTTTCTATCGATCTTGCGCAGTCCGGCGGCGAGCGGTTTGCCGTCCACCCGCTCGATTTCCCAACCCGGTTTCACGCCGCTCTTCTCCGCCGGCGAATCGGGCTGCGTCGAAACCACCAGCGCGCGGCCTTCGATCACCCGCACCTCGATGCCGGTCCTGCCTTCGCCCTTGCCGCCGCCCTCCATCTCCTCATAAACCGTGGCGGGCACGATCTCGAAATGCGTCTGTTTGAGGCGCGACAGCATGTCCTCCATCACCGCGCGCGCCTGTTCCATGGTGGTGGCGCGATCGAGGCGCGGGCGCAGCTCATCGTGGACCCCCTGCCAGTCGAGCCCGCCCAGCTTGGGGTCCCAGTGTTTGTCCCGCACTGTAGTCCATACGTGCTCGAAGGACTCGAGGTTCAAACGCTGTTGCTCCGGAGTCAGCCGGTCCGCCGCGCCGGCGGGAGCGGCCCACACCAGCGCCAGCGCCAATACCGCCAAGCGTGGAAGCATTCCTTCCGACTATAGCCGATTGCTACGGCGGGAAGAAAAAAAGCCGAGATGACTCTCGGCTCTGCAGGCCGGACGGCCCGCGCCACGGTTTCATCCCTTTGGGAGGGCCGCGGGCCCATGCTCACTCCCTCACGGTCGCGGCTCCGATGCGCGCTCAATCGGAGCCGCGACCAGAGGGAGCGGACATGCTGAAAGGGGAGCCCGCCATTCAGCCGTTACCCGAGGCGTGAATGATCCGATTACGTTCGCCTGTTAG